>Ga0206124_10000002_pt1 | contig 264920 bp, 255 predicted proteins | sample Helgoland_Spring_3_FD_148671 | JGI IMG/M metagenome (GOLD analysis project Ga0206124, IMG submission 148671) | Pelagic subsurface seawater microbial communities from Kabeltonne, Helgoland, North Sea - Helgoland_Spring_Bloom_20160321_2 | ecosystem: Environmental > Aquatic > Marine > Epipelagic... | reverse complement strand
CAGATACAGAAGAAGCGTTAACACCCTTGTTAACAACAATACCGTTACAATTATTGTCGTATCATATCGCTGTGATGTTAGGAAAAAATGTTGATCAGCCAAGAAATTTAGCAAAATCTGTTACAGTAGAATAAACTTTAAAGATTATATTATTTTATAAAAAAACCAGCGAATTCGCTGGTTTTTTCTTTTAAACTTTATCATGAACTTTGGTGTGCTCTCCATCATTCCAAAGTGTTAAAATATCTGTAGCAACTGTCGCACCGCTACCAGCTGCAATTGAAAACTGACTTCTTAATCCGGCAATAGTGCCACAAACATATAGCCCTTCTTTAATTAAAAAATGCTCATTTTTTAACTGAATTCTATCCTTTTTAGGGTTTGCTCTTTTATGAGGTATTACAAAATTTTCTAGCCCTTTTATTGTTAGTGGACGTGAGTAGTTTAAAGCTAAAACAACAATTTTTGAAAAGTAAATTGATTTATTTGTAGTGATTAGATATCCGTTTTCAGAGGAAGTAATAGCAATTACTTTTTCATTTTGAATCTGTAAAATATGAGGGTATTTTTCTGTTAAGTGTTTTTTTCCATCGGTAAGAATATCACTTCCAAGAGTCCCTGGTTTTATTCCTATTGTATTATTAAATAATGCGTTTTGTAAATGAGAAGATTTCTGATGTATGATAATGCCAATATTTTTACCAGAGGCAACTATTTTTTCATTTGCAGAACCTAGAATTAAAGCACATTGCATTCCTGCAACACCGCCACCAATAATTAAAACATCAAAAGTATCCATTCCCGCTATTTTTAGTAAGTGTAAATATAAAGAATTCGTAAAAAATAAATGTATTTTTGCGATATGTTTCAACTAGGAAAAACAATCGTTTCAGAAGACGTTATTCAAAAAGATTTTGTCTGCAATTTATCTGCATGTAAAGGTGCGTGTTGTATTAATGGAGATGCAGGGGCTCCTTTAGAAAAAGAGGAAACTAAAATTTTAGAAGAGATTTACCCGAAAGTAAAACCCTTTTTACGACAAGAAGGAATTGATGTTATAGAAAGTCAAGGAACTTGGATAACAAGTGATTTTGGAGAATTAGAAACTCCTTTAATAAATAATGCAGATTGTGCGTATGTTATTTTTGATGAAAACAACACTGCATTATGTGCAATCGAAGAAGCCTACAATCAAGGAGTTATAGACTGGAAAAAACCTGTATCTTGTCACTTATATCCAATTAGAGTTCGAGATTATTCTGAGTTTTCTGCTGTAAATTATCATAAATGGGAAATTTGTGATGATGCGTGTACGCTAGGAAAAGAATTACAAGTTCCTGTTTATAAGTTTGTTAAGCAAGCTTTAATTCGTAAATTTGGAGAAGATTGGTATGCGGAACTAGAAACCTTTGCCGAAAAGAACTTAAAAAAATAAAGGATCATGAAAAAAACAATAGTATTACTATTTTTAGCCGCTGTTACAGTTTCTTGTGCTAGTTTAGACGAGTTAAAAGAGTTAAATGTAAATAACAATTTAACAGAAAGTGTTGCTTTTAACATTCCACAAACACAAGGAACAACCGTTTCTTATAGTCGTTCTGAAACACTTGATTTAACTACTGGAGATTTGGCTCAATATGTAGATAAAATAACCGCAATTAAAATCAATTCACTTACCTATAAATTTAAAGATTTTATAGGAAATACTGCAGGAATGATATCTGCGGGGACTCTAAAACTTGACAATACAGTTGTGAGTTCAATAACAAATTTAAATGTGTCTCAAGCTGTAAACGAAGAAACTGTTTTTACGATTTCAGATTCTATGATTTTAAACCAATTAGAAAGCACTTTATTAAATAATAGCTCCGCAACTCTTCTTCTTTCTGGAGATGCGCTTTCTGATGCTGGAGCAATGGACTTTAAAGTTGAAGTTACTATAAACTTAACAGCAACTATAAAAGAGTAAAAAAACCTTATTTTAATATAAAATTGACTCCTATTTTAAGAGTCATTTTTTTTTGAAAAAAAACAAACTCAAAAAGGCAAGAAAAGAATTTACAAATTCTCGTTTTTTATTTTTCAGAACTTTTAAAGAAGTCAATAAAATTAGGGTGTTACAAAAAAATGAAAAATTAAACACCTAATAATCAAATAGTTAAAAATAATTTTTAAAAATCAAAAAAACGCTAAATGTGAACGTTTTGTTAAAAACTTCAACTTTTTGTGGATAAGTATAACTTCGTTTTTCAGTCAATTTTTCCAATCTTTGTTAACGTCTTTTTCGACAAAAAACTCGAAATTTTTTAATAACTAAATTTTTTAAAGAAGAATGTCTGCTACAGAACCAATTTTGCAACCGAATGATAATAGATTTGTAATTTTCCCAATTCAACATACCGACTTATGGGATTGGTACAAAAAACAACAAGCTTGTTTTTGGACAGCAGAGGAAATTGACTTGCATGCAGATATTGTAGATTGGAATGATAAATTAACAGAAGAAGAGCGTTATTTTATCAAACATATTTTGGCGTTTTTTGCTGCTTCAGATGGAATTGTAAATGAAAACCTTGCAGAAAATTTTGTGAATGAAGTACAATTTTCTGAAGCGAAATTTTTCTACGGATTTCAAATCATGATGGAAAATATCCATTCAGAAACCTATTCTTTATTAATTGATACCTATGTTAAAGACGAGGTAGAAAAGGACAAATTATTTAATGCAATCGAAAACTTTCCTGCAATTAAAAAGAAAGCAGATTGGGCATTAAAATGGATAGAATCTGATTCGTTTGCTGAGCGTTTAATAGCATTTGCAGCCGTAGAAGGGATTTTCTTTTCAGGTGCTTTTTGTTCTATTTTTTGGCTTAAAAAGAGAGGTTTATTACCAGGATTAACATTTTCTAACGAGTTAATTTCTAGAGATGAAGGAATGCATTGTGATTTTGCGGTTCACTTACACAATAACCATATTGTAAACAAAGTGCCAAAAGAGCGTATCAGAGAAATTATTGTTGATGCCTTAAATATTGAGCGCGAATTCATCACAGAATCTTTACCTGTAAGTTTAATTGGTATGAATGCCAAGTTAATGACAGAGTATTTAGAATTTGTAACAGACAGATTGCTTGGAGAGTTCAATTGCGAAAAAGAATACAATGCATCAAATCCTTTTGATTTTATGGAAATGATTTCATTAGAAGGAAAAACAAACTTCTTTGAAAAAAGAGTATCAGAATATCAAAAAGCAGGTGTAAAATCTGGAGGAACAGGAAGTATTAGTTTTGATTCAGATTTTTAAAACTTAGCCAATCAATTAATAAAATAAAAAAGAATGTCAAAAAGTGGATGTTTTGACAGCAACATAAACCAATAAAACCATAATTAACTATGTATGTACTAAAAAGAGACGGCAAAAGAGAGCCAGTAATGTTTGATAAGATTACTGCAAGAGTAAAAAAAATGTGCTATGGATTAAACAAAATTGTCGATCCCGTTAAAGTTGCCATGCGAGTTATTGAAGGTTTATATGATGGAGTTACAACTTCAGAGTTAGACAATTTAGCTGCAGAAACTGCTGCTACAATGACAACAGCTCATCCAGATTATGCAAAATTAGCTGCAAGAATCGCTGTTTCTAACTTACATAAAAACACCAAAAAATCGTTTTCAGAAACTATGGACGATTTATATTATTATGTAAATCCACGTACAGAAAAAAAAGCACCATTGTTGGCAGATGATGTATACAAAATCATCAAAGACAATGCAGAAAAATTAGATTCTACGATTATTTATAATAGAGATTTTAATTACGATTATTTTGGTTTTAAAACATTAGAGCGTTCCTATTTATTAAAATTGAACGGAAATATTGTAGAGCGTCCACAACACATGTTAATGCGTGTTTCTATTGGGATTCATAAAAATGATATTGACGAAGCGATTGAAACGTATGAGTTAATGAGTAAAAAATATTTTACCCATGCAACACCAACATTGTTTAATGCAGGTACGCCAAAACCACAAATGTCTTCTTGTTTCTTATTACAAATGCAAGATGATAGTATTGGTGGAATCTATGATACCTTAAAACAAACAGCAAAAATTTCTCAATCTGCTGGAGGAATTGGTTTGTCTATTCACAATGTAAGAGCAACAGGTTCTTATATTAGAGGAACAAACGGTACATCAAACGGAATTGTACCGATGTTAAAAGTATTTAACGATACGGCTCGTTATGTAGATCAAGGTGGAGGAAAACGTAAAGGTTCTTTCGCAATGTATTTAGAGCCTTGGCATGCAGATATTTTCGACTTTTTAGATTTAAAGAAAAATCATGGAAAAGAAGAAATGCGTGCAAGAGATTTATTCTATGCAATGTGGATTCCAGATTTGTTTATGAAACGTGTTCAAGAAGACGGTACATGGACCTTAATGTGCCCTAATGAATGTCCACATTTATTTGATACCTATGGCGATGAATTCGAAAAATTATACGAAGGATACGAAAAAGTAGGAAAAGGAAGAAAAACAATCAAAGCAAGAGAACTTTGGGAGAAAATCTTAGAATCTCAAATTGAAACAGGTACTCCGTACATGTTGTATAAAGACGCAGTAAACCGTAAAACAAATCATAAGAATTTAGGAACCATTCGTTCTTCTAACTTATGTACAGAAATTATGGAATATACTGCAAATGATGAAGTTGCTGTATGTAACTTAGCATCTATTGCGTTACCAATGTTTGTTACAGAAAAAGAAAACGGTGAAAAGTTTTTCAATCATAAAAAACTATTTGAAGTAACTAAAAAAGTAACACGTAATTTAGATACGGTGATAGATATGAATTACTATCCTGTTAAAGAAGCAGAAAATTCAAACTTCCGTCACAGACCAGTAGGATTAGGAATTCAAGGATTGGCAGATACTTTTATCAACTTACGTTTGCCTTTTACATCAGAAGAAGCAAAAAAACTGAATCAAGATATTTTTGAAACCATGTATTTTGCAGCAGTAACATCTTCTATGGAAATTGCTAAAGCAAAAGAACCATATTCTACTTTTAAAGGATCTCCGATGTCAGAAGGAGAATTCCAATTTAATATGTGGGGAATTAAAGATGATGAATTAAGCGGAAATTGGGATTGGGCAAAATTACGTAAAAACGTTATGAAACACGGAGTTAGAAACTCGTTATTAGTTGCGCCAATGCCAACAGCATCAACGTCTCAAATCTTAGGAAACAATGAAGCATTTGAACCATACACTTCTAACATTTACACCAGAAGAGTTTTATCAGGTGAATTTATCGTTGTAAACAAGCACTTACTTGAAGATTTAGTAGAATTAGGGTTGTGGAACAATGACATGAAAGAAGACATTATGCGTGCAAACGGATCAATACAACATATTGATGCAATTCCTGCAGATTTAAAAGAATTGTATAAAACAGTTTGGGAAATGAGCATGAAAGATATTATTGATATGGCACGCCATAGAGGATATTTTATCGATCAATCTCAATCGTTAAACTTGTTTATGCAAGATCCTGATTTTGGAAAATTAACCTCAATGCATTTCTACGGATGGAAATCTGGATTAAAAACCGGAATGTATTACCTAAGAACAAAATCAGCAGTAAACGCAACGCAGTTTACCTTATCAAAAGAGAAAAAAGCAGAAGACAAACCAATGTCTGCTGAAGAATTTAAAGCAATGGTAGAGGCATCTAAAAATGCCGGACCAGACGATTGCTTAATGTGTGGGTCTTAATCATATCTACAAAAACTGTCTCATTAAAGACAAATGATTAAATTAAAGGGGTGAAAGAGAAACAGCAATGCTTCTCTTTTTTTTGTCATTTCAAGCGGAGTCGAGAAATCTATTTTGTAGATTTACAAATCAATTAATTATGCAACAATGAACTGGGAACAATTACTATCGTTAAAACGATGTGGAGATACAGAAAAACGACACAGAGCACAACAAGATGAAACTCGTTTGGGCTTTGAAGTAGATTTTGATAGAATCATTTTTTCATCAGCATTTAGAAGCCTGCAAGACAAAACTCAAGTAATTCCATTATCGGAAACCGATTTTGTACATACCCGTTTAACACACAGTTTAGAAGTTTCTGTAGTGGGCAGAAGTATTGGAAGACGGGTTGGAAAAGTGCTCCTAGAACGTCACCCAAATTTAGTAGAACTTGGGTATACATTCAATGATTTCGGAGCTATTGTTGCAGCTGCATCACTAACACACGACATTGGAAATCCGCCTTTCGGGCATTCAGGCGAAAAAGCTATTGGAGAGTATTTTAAAACCGGAAACGGATTAAAATACAGAGAAGAATTGGCAGAAAAAGAATACCAAGACCTCATCGATTTTGAAGGAAATGCCAACGGATTTAAAATCCTAACAGAAACAAGAAAAGGCATTTCTGGCGGATTACGATTGTCTTATGCTACATTGGGCGCGTTTCTTAAATATCCTAAAGAATCATTGCCAAAAAAACCAACCAACCATATTGTAGATAAAAAATACGGATTTTTCCAATCAGAAAAAGAAGCTTTTTTAGATGTTGCAAATGAATTGGGTTTACAACAAAAATCTACCACAAATGATGTTTCTTTTTATCGGCATCCTCTTGCCTATTTAGTAGAAGCAGCAGACGATATTTGTTACACTATTATTGATTTTGAAGACGGAATTAACCTGGGTTTAATTGAAGAAGATTTTGCATTAGAGTTTATGATTAAGTTGGTAAAAGACACCATAGACATCAAAAAATATCATTCTTTACAACATAAAAAAGATAGAGTAAGCTATTTACGCGCTTTGGCAATTGGTGTTTTAATTAATGAAACAGTAGATATTTTTTTAGCAAATGAAGAAGCTATTTTAAAAGGAGAATTTGACAAAGGATTATTAGATAGATGCACCTATGAAGCACAAATTAACGACATTATTAAAATTAGTATTGATAAAATCTACCGAAGCAACGAAGTTGTAGAAAAAGAAGTTGCAGGCTATAAAATTATTGCAGACATCATCGATGTATTTGTAAATGCGTTAAACAATAATCATTTAGGAACAGCCTCAAATTATGACACGCTGGTCTTAAATTTATTACCAAACGAATACAAAAACACCTCAGATAGTTTGTATCATAGAATCATGAAAATTTGCAGTTATGTGTCTAAAATGTCTGATAGTTACGCCATTAGATTGCATAAAAAACTAAATGGAAATTTAATTTAAAAAACATTTCACTAACTTTAGCAATGTAAACTAATAAACGAATCAATTATGAATAAAAAACTACTATTCGCTTTTGCTTTTGTTATTGTAGTTTTTGCAATTTATACATCGTTAAATCAAGACTCAGAAGTAGAAAAAACTAGAAAGAAATATGCAGATTTTGTAAAGAATCACCCGTATTCTAAATCTCTTCAACTAACTAAAAAAGAGAGAAAGGCAAGTGGAATGCCGCCTAACAAATATTTTGAACAAGAATATTTGTTAGAAATGAATCCCAATACTGGAAGAACCCACCCAGAAAATGTTTTTGAACTTCAAAAACAATTAAAAGCTAACCGTAAATTACAGAGAGTACCTGGGGATGCAGTTGATAATATGTGGGTAGAAAGAGGACCAAATAATGTTGGAGGACGAACTCGAGTTGTGATGTTTGATCCAAACGACCTAACTCATAAGCGGGTATTTGCTGGTGGAGTTTCTGGCGGTTTATGGGTAAATAATGATATAACCAATGCAAATTCTTCTTGGACACGCGTTGGAATTGATGAGAACTTATCAATTAGTTGTATGACCGTTGACCCTAACAACTCTCAAATTATGTATGTGGGTACTGGTGAATCGTATACGGGTGACCAAGCTGTAGGGAATGGTATTTGGAAATCCACAGATGGTGGAACCTCTTGGGTAAATGTGTATTCTGATACATTTAATGCAGATGTAACACAAAGAGTATTTTATATCAATGATATCAAAGCAAGGAATAATGGAGGAAACACTGAGGTTTACTTTGCTGTAGCAGGCGCATATTATGCTGAAGGGGAGGAATGGGTTGCCTTTCAAAAAACTGGATTATACAAATCGATTGACAATGGAACAAATTGGAATAAAATAACATTGCCGGCTATTCCTGGTAGCGCAACCCCTTATGAACCGAATGATATTGAGATTGGTTCAGACAATACTATTTGGATTGGTACAGAAAGAAACCCATGGGGTTTTGGAGGAGGGACTATTTTAAAATCAACTGATGCAGCAGGAACTACATTTACAGCAGTACATTCAATTACAAATGCAAGAAGAACAGAAATAGCCGTTTCAGGAACTAATGCAAATACAGTGTATGTATTAGCACAGGTAAGGTCAGTCGATGGTTCGGGGAATACAATTGCTCCTTATTTAAGTATGCTAAAAACAACAGATGGTTTTTCAAATACGACTACACTAACATTACCATCAGATGCAGATACCGGAATTCCAAATAACGATTTTACTCGTGGTCAGGCTTTTTATGATTTAGTGATTGAAGTAGATCCAACAGATGACACAATAATTTATGCAGGGGGTATTGACTTATTTAGAAGCACAAACTCAGGTACTTCCTGGAAACAAATTTCTAAATGGTCTAATAACAATAATTTAGCAGGATTAAATATTCCTTTAGTACATGCAGATCAACATGGCTGGGCATTTCATCCTACAGATGCCAATAAAGCAATTATCGGGAATGATGGCGGTGTGTATTATGCAAGTTCATTGTCTGGTGCAGAAACGACAACAAATGCGATTTCATCGAGAAACAAAGACTATAATGTAACGCAATTTTATCACGGAGATATAGGACAAAATGCTGCAAACGTGTTATTAATTTCAGGTGCTCAAGATAACGGAACACAATTCATGAATGGTGCATCAGCAGGAATTAATAGTTCTATTAAACCAAAAGGAGGAGACGGTGCTTATTCTTTCATAGATAGAGATGGCGCCTATTTTTTAGCATCTTATGTATATAATGATGTAGAAGCTTTTCCTTTGCCATATAATGGAAATAGAATAGAAATTATTGATGATGATAAAGCAGGTTCTTTTATCAATCCAGCAACATTAGATGATAATTTAGATATTTTATTTACAAATTTTTCTAAAACCATAGCAGGGAATAGAAGCTATAATTTAGCAAGATTCACTAATTTATTAACCGTTCCTGTTAAGACAGAATTTACAAATGGTTTATTAACTGGAGAACCAACAGCATTTAAAGTATCTCCTTATGAATTAAATTCTACAAAACTTTTTGTAGGAACTAATGATGGAAAATTATTGCGAATTCAGAATGCTAATTCAGCTGGTCCAGTTTGGAGTGATATTACAGGTGGTGCTTTTCCTGCTGGAAGTGTATCTTCTATAGCTTTTGGAGCAACAGAGAATGAAATTATAGTTACGTTCCACAATTATGGAGTTGCTAGTATTTGGTATACTTCAAACGGAGGAACAACCTGGGTAAGCAAAGAAGGTAATTTTCCTGACATTCCTGTAAAAGCAATTATGATGAATCCATTAAATAATGATGAAGTAATTATTGGTACAGAATTAGGTGTTTGGAGAACAGGTAATTTTAAGGATGCCAACCCGAGTTGGTCTCAATCTTTTAACGGAATGTCTAATGTAAAAGTAACATCATTTAGTTTAAGAACTGCAGATAATACGGTTATGGCAACGACTTATGGTAGAGGAATGTTTACCGGACAATTCTTTTCAGCAGCAGCTTCTGTAGATGATGTGGTAAAAGACAATAAAGTGTTTACCATGTACCCAACAGTTTCAGATGGAGACTTTACTGTTTTTGCAAAAAACACGGTAGGTAAAGCTAATTTGCTGCTGTTTGACATCAACGGAAAGCAAGTGTTTTCTAAGCAAATAGATTTTTCTCAACAAGAAAGACAACCTGTTTCTGTAAACTTAACTTCTGGTGTTTATATTGTAAATTTGATTGATGTAAACAACAAGAAAGCAACAGGAAAAGTGATAATCAAATAAAAAGAATAAATCTTTATAATGTCATATCGAGCGGAGTCGAGATATAAATGAAAGTTCATTTTTATGAGTTCTCGATTCCGCTCGAACAGACAAAAGCAGCATTATTTTAATGCTGCTTTTTTTATTTCTTTGACTAAAGATTTTGAATCTATTTTTGCAATAGTATACAATTCTTCAACGGTTCCTTGATGGATGAATTCATCTGGAACACCAAGTGTTTTAATCTTATTTTTATAATTGTGCTTTGAAGAAAATTCTGAAATTGCACTTCCAAATCCTCCAGCAATAGTTCCGTCTTCTATTGTAATTAGAGTATCAAAAGTGTTAAAAATAGTATGTAATAATTGCTCATCCAAAGGTTTTACAAAACGCATGTCGTAATGCGCTACAGAAACTTTTTCATCTAGATTTTCAATTGCTTCTGCTACATTTTTTGCTATGCTACCAATAGACAAAACGGCCACTTCTTTTCCTTCTTTAACACAGACTCCTTTTCCAATTTCTATAGTAGAAAAAGGTTGTTGCCAATCAATCAAAACCCCTTTCCCTCTTGGATATCGAATGGCAATTGGGTTTTCTAACCCAAATTGGGCGGTGTACATCATATTGCGCATTTCAACTTCATTTCTTGGCGCAAATAAGATTAAATTCGGAATTGCACGTAAATACGCCAAATCAAAAACACCATGATGTGTAGCACCATCTTCACCAACCAAACCAGCTCTGTCTAAACAAAAAATAACCGGTAAGTTTTGCAAGGCAACATCGTGTATAATTTGATCATATGCGCGCTGTAAAAAAGTAGAATAAATAGTACAAAAAGGAATCAATCCTTGTGTTGCCATTCCGGCAGCCAAAGTAACTGCATGCTGCTCTGCAATACCCACATCAAACGTTCTTTCAGGAAACCTTTCTAAAAGAAAATTCAATGAACTACCAGTAATCATGGCAGGTGTTATACCCACAATTTTGTTGTTTATTTCTGCAAGTTCCACCAGCGTTTTACCAAATACATCTTGGTATTTTTGTGGTTCTATTTTTAATTCTTTCGGAATGATTTCTCCAGTAATTTTATCAAATTTTCCAGGAGCATGATATTGTACTTGGTTTTCTTCTGCTTGGAGTAATCCTTTTCCTTTTGTGGTGATAACGTGTAAGAATTTTGGACCTTTTATCTTTTTTAATCGCGATAATTCTGCAGTTAATTCCTCTAAATTATGACCGTCAATCGGGCCAAAATAATTAAAGTTTAATGCCTTTATGATATTGTTCTGAGCGGCTAGCCTTTTATCTGATTTTACTTTGGTTAAGTATTCTTTTAACGCTCCCACAGATGGATCAATACCAATAGCATTGTCATTTAAGATTACCAATACATTAGCATCCGTAACTCCAGCATGATTCAAAGCCTCAAAAGCCATTCCGCTTGCAATAGAGGCATCACCAATAACAGCAATATGCTGCTTTTCATTTTCTCCTTTTAGTTTAGAAGCAATTGCCATTCCTAATATTGCAGAAATTGAAGTAGACGAATGTCCAACACCAAAAGCATCGTACACACTTTCGCTTCTTTTGGGGAAACCCGAGATTCCGTTTAACCGTCTATTGGTATCAAAAACAGCTTTTCGTTCAGTGATTATTTTATGTCCGTAGGCTTGATGCCCAACATCCCAAACCAGTAAATCATTTGGGGTGTCAAACAAATAATGCAATGCAATTGTTAGTTCAACAACCCCTAAGCTAGCCCCTAAATGTCCTTCTTTTGTGGCAACAACATCAATGATAAATTCACGCAATTCTTTTGCTAAAACCGGTAATTGACTTGGTTTTAGTTTACGTAGATCTTTAGGATTGTAAATTGTATCTAAAAGTTTTGTTGACATGCAACAAAAGTACGAGTTTTACATCTGATTTGCTTTTTGTATTATTGAAAAAATATTTTTTTACGATGATAAATCCTTTTGATGATGTTTATTTTATGAAAAAAGCTTTAGATGAAGCAGCAATTGCCCTTGATAAAGGGGAGGTTCCTGTGGGAGCAATCATTGTTTTTAAAGACCAAATTATTGCTAGAGCCCATAACTTAACAGAAACTTTAAATGATGTAACAGCGCACGCAGAAATGCAAGCATTTACTGCTGCAGCAGATTATTTAGGTGGAAAATATTTAAAAGACTGCACCTTGTATGTAACCTTAGAACCTTGTCAAATGTGTGCTGGTGCAAGTTATTGGACACAGATTGGTAAAATTGTATACGGTGCTTCTGAGTTAGAACGCGGTTTTATAAAGTTAAAAACAACCATTCACCCAAAAACAAAAGTAGTTGGCGGAATTTTAGAAAATGATTGCAGCAGCCTTTTAAAACGCTTTTTTATAGAAAAAAGAAATTTAAATTAATAAACAAATCTCTTCAATTTTTGAAGAGATTTGTTTATTAGAACTCCATTCAATATTAGTCCCCTATAATTTTCACATTGTCTATTTGTAAAGTGGTTGTCACTCCTCCGTCTCCGCCAAAATATTGAAAAGCAACATGTACAGTTCCGATTAAACAAGATAAAGGGATACTACCAGATTTGGTAAAGAAATTAGAGTAATCATTACTTGGACCTTCAGAGATGTTCGCATTTATTTGAGTCCATGTGGCTGTTTTTAGAAAACATCCATAACCACCCAACATTTATAAAAGTAATGAAAGATGTTGAAGATAGAGTTTCTAAGATGAAAAACAATGTGATTGCTCGTAATCTGGAATTAATGAAGAAAAAATAATTTTTCTTAACAGGTCTTTCCTAAAAACAGCTTACCATTATTCTTGCTGATATCCCGGTCCCTTCACAAACCTCCCAGGAAATGCTCCAGTATGTTTTTCATTAGAAATCACTTGAACCCCATTTACAAACACATCATTCATTCCATTTGCAAACTGAAGCGGTTCGTCAAAAGTAGCATTGTCGCCAACAGTTTCTGGATCAAAAATGACCACATCAGCAAAATAATTTTCTTTTAAAAATCCACGATCTTTTAATCCAAGGTTCGTTGCAGGAAATCCACTTAATTTACGAACAGCTTCTTCCAATGAGAGCAACTTTTCTTCTCTAGTAAACTTTCCTAAAACTCTAATAAAACTTCCAAAAGCTCTTGGATGCGTTCTAAAATCTTTCGATAGGTCAGAATAAGATCCTGCATCAGAACAAAAAGACAGCCAAGGAATTTGTATTTTTTTACGAATATTTTCTTCAGACATACTAAAGTAAATACACTGGATTCGGCTATCGTCTTCTATAATCATATCAATAATGGCATCGGCAGGAGATTGATTTCTCATTTCAGCAGCTTCTGCAACTGTTTTGCTACGATATTTTTTTGCCATTTCAGCATTTTTAAAACCAACCATTAAAATTCCGCTTGGAGGTTGATGAGCCAACTCTTTTCTAATATCTACTAAGAGTCTTTTTCTTGGTTCTGCTTGTTTCATTCTTTCTATCCAAGCTTTATGACCGCTTTCTTGAACCCAGGTTGGAATTACTCCAGTTAAACCTGTTGAGCTAGCATTATAGGTATACATATCTGCAGTAATTCGAAGTCCTTTTGCTCGTGCTTTTTCTACGCGTGTAATTACAGTGTCTAATAAATGCCAATTGGCTTTTCTAGAAGCTTTTAAATGGTAAATTTCTGCTGGTATCTTTGCTTTTTCTGCAATTAATAGTAATTCATCTAAAGCATCTAACAATTTATCACCTTCACTTCTCATATGAGAAATATACATGCCTCCAAACTTAGAAGCTATTTTATTAAGTGCAATCAGCTCGTCGGTATCTGCATAATCTCCAGGTGCATAAATTAAAGAAGATCCAATTCCCATGGCCCCTTCTTTCATAGCTTTTTCTACAGAAGCTTGCATTGCCAATAATTCTTCATTTGTCGCTTTTCTATTGGCATAACCAACATGTTGTATTCTAACAGTTTCTGCACCTAAAAAAGAGGCAATATTGGTAGATATCTTGCTTTTTACCAATGTGTCCATAGCACCACCAAACGACATATATTTTTCATCACCAGGCTTTCCTTCTGGACCAGGAGAGTTTCCTTCTCCAAAAACCTCAAGTGTTACACCTTGTTTCAAATCACTCAAAGAACGACCATCGTTCATTAAAGTTCCGTATGCCCAACTCAGCATATTTATAAATCCAGGTGCTATTGCTTTTCCTTTTGCATCAATTACGTTGGTAGCTTTAAACTCTTTGTGTTTTCCTACATAAATAATTTTATCTCCTTTTATGGCAACAGTTCCCTTAAAAGGAAGTTCACCCGTTCCATTATAAATTACTCCATTTTGTATTACAGTATCACAACTAGGTGCTTCTTTTTGACAACCAAAGGCAAAAATAAATACGGCAATTGTTAAAAGATAATGTTTGTATTTCATGATCTTTTATTTTTTCTTTTTTAAAGTTGGATAACTTACTCCTAATTGTTCTAAATAGGTATCAAATTCTTTTTCGTTGTAATAAAATTTTTCTAGCTGAGATCTAAATTGTTTTTGTTTGTCTGTATTCAAATAGATGGGAGGTAAATCACTTTCAGTAATCATTGGTTTATAGGAAGTGTTTTTACGTTGTTCCTTATTAAAATAGTCTTTAGCTTCTTTTAATAGGTTTGGTTTTAATAAAAAATCAATAATTGTCATGGCTTCTACTTTAGCACCGGCAGTAACTCCTTTATGTGCAATCGGAGTTGCCATAGCAATGGCGTTACTCCAATGATGTCCTTGTAAACCAGGAATGTTAGAAGGGTATCTTAAGGTTACTGTTGGAACCGTCCAAGAGACATCGCCAATATCATCAGAACCACCACTTCTAGGTGTTTTAATTGGTAACCCTAATGGAATTAATTTTGTGCTTAAACCAGTAATTCTAGATGATTTTACTTCCGTTTGAACTGCTTTTGCTAGTGTTTGGTCTTTTTCTGACCATTCTGGCAATCCAACAGTTTTGATATTTTCATACATGGTTTCTGCAATGGTTTTATTAAAATGTCTTGGCCAAGCAGTTCCTAGTATTTTTGATGTAACTTTTGTTTTTGTCATTAATGCAGCACCCTTTGCCACATCATTTGCTTCTTGATACATCTCCATAATTCCATCATAGGTAACATCTCTAAAATAATACCAAATTGATGCTTTAGAAGGAACTACATTGGGTTGGTCACCAGCATCTGTAAAAATAGAATGCGATCTTTTTAAAGGATGTAAATGTTCTCTTTTATAATTCCAACCCACACTCATTAATTCGGCAGCATCTAAAGCACTTCTTCCACGCCAAGGCGAACCAGCAGAATGGGCAGATTCTCCTTCAAAAGTATATTCTACAGAAATTAAACCAGTACCACTAGCGGCACCATAAGAGACACCCAAATTACTACTTACGTGGGTAAAAATACACATGTCTATCTTATCAAAAAGTCCGTCTCTAGTGTACCAAGCTTTTGCAGCAACCAATTCTTCTGCAATTCCCGGCCATAAAATAAGTGTTCCGCCAATATTTTCACGTTCCATTATTTTTTTAACGGCTAAAACAGCAGTGATGTTTAAAGGAATACCAGAGTTATGACCTTCTCCATGCCCTGGAGCTCCATCAACAATTGGTTTGTGGTAGGCAACTCCTGGATATTGTGATGCTTTCGGAATACAATCTACATCGCTTCCTAATGCAATTACAGGACCTTCTCCGTTTGACCATTTGGCAAACCAAGCAGTCGGAATTCCAGATACAGATTCTTCAATTTCAAATCCGTTTTGCTTTAAAATTCCTGTTAAATATTTAGACGATTCATATTCTTGAAAACCAAGTTCTGAAAAACTAAATATTTTATCAACCATTACTTGAGATTGTTTATGGTTGGCAGTTACAATTTGTGAAACTTCTTTTTTTAAAGCCTCTACTTTTCTTTTGCTCCATTTTTTTTGAGCTTGAGTAAATTGAGTAGTTCCTAAAAAAAAGAAACATAAAATAAAGGCGGTTTTTTTGTTAAGACTTGTAAACATTTGGTTATTATTTTAATTAGTTAAACAATATTATTAGTTAAGATATTGTTTGACTGAGTTTTGCAACCAAGTTACTAAAAATTTGAATATCAATTTTTTCTATATTCAAATGCGAAAAAAGAAGTATACTGTTTTTGAGAAGAAATTTTAAAAGTATCTTAAACACCTTTTTTCCTTAAGGGACTAATGTTAAAAAAAGCGAATTTCCGCTTTTTTTAATGTCTGCCAACGGTCAAGTATAAGAGCAGTAGCGGATAGATTGTTTTTTGCTTTCGAACTGAAAGATATTTTGATTAAGCAAAAAACGGTTCAAGTTTTCACCTGAACCGCTATTGCTTTAATACCTTGTTGGCATTAGTTATTCTTTTATGAATTTTGAAGAATAGATGCCTTTGTCATTATAGACTTTTATAATCAGTATACCTGTACCTATATCCTCAACATTCACGGTTTTTGAATATTAATTTTCTTCTCTCTTTCTAATTGCAAGTGGAATAGCAAATTTTGGTAGAAATGAGATTAGATTAGTTACCAGTTTCAAAATGTAATTATAGATTTCTTTGTATATATAAAATGCGATAAGCAAAAGAAAAGCTCCAGCAATGCTCATAACACCTATTTTGATATATTCTCCAAAATTTTCATAATCTCCAACAATTTGTTGAGGAGCTAACCCGCTGAATACCTCCATTCCTGGAAAAATACTTAGTAACAATGCAGGCAATTCACTTAATGGTGCATACACAAAAGAACCCACTAGAGCAGCAAAGATTTGAAGTATACCAGCGTATAAAAACAACACGAACAGTAATTCACCTATTACCAAAATTAATTTCGGTAAGGTTTTTACAAAAACAAAGGATAACAAACCGTCATATTCGATGGTTTTCATTTGTTCTGTTCGCTTTTTTAAGACACTAAATAAAGCCCAAGCGGTTAAAATACTAATTGCGAAGCCAAGGATTAGACCAACAACAGCACCTGCTTTTTGACCACCGCTTGAATAATCGTTTGAAATGTAGCTTTTTACAAAGCCAGAATCTCCAAATAATCCATCAAAGCTTAGATAAATTCCGCCTAGCAGAAGTCCAATTGCTAATACGGTAAGTAAAAGAGTAATAATGTTTTTAAAAACATTTCCATCATCCAGTTTCCCTAAAAAAGGAATAACTAATTTGTTGTAACCTTTATCAGCTATTGATAATGATACAAAAGGTAAATTTTTTTCCATTGTCTATAAATTTAAATTTTCCTACTCATAAGGCTTTTCAAAATACGCCCCGTTTTTTAGAGTGGGTTCTGGACTCCACTTTGAACTCTGCAATTATAATGTTAATTAATGCAAACTAGTTATATAGAGAACAAAGTTCTCGTTTATTGATTATTATTTCGGGATAACAGGAACTTTTGGTCATTTTATCCAATTTAAGTGATTGCTTTTTCCATAAGAAAATGTGCAATTTTTTTCCATAGCTAAAAATATAAAAAAAAATTAATATAATAATCTATAAATATTGGTTTTCTGAATTCAACATCGGTCTATTTGCAGATGCATTTTTTTCTAAGTTCATTAAAATAGTATCTAATGGACTTTTAATTTCTAATAAATCTTTCTTAGCAACATGTGTATAAATCATGGTGGTTTCTGGCCTTTCATGACCCAATAACTCTTGAATATGACGCAAACCAATTCCATTTTCTAACAAATGAGTGGCATAAGAATGTCTTAAAGTATGTGGTGTAACATTTTTTTGTATGCTGGCCAACTTTGTAGATTTATGTAAAAATTTTCTAATACTACTTTCAGAATAGGGCTTACAAATACCTCCTTCAACAAAATAACATGTTGGATTATAGGTGCTAAAATAGTTTTGTAATAAAGGTAAAAGACTGTCAGCTAAAATAACATACCTGTCTTTTCTCCCTTTTCCATTTTGTATAAATAACTGTCTTCTATTTATATCAATATTTTTAAGTTCTAATTTTATCAACTCACTAATTCTTAATCTACATGAATAAATTAAGGCAATAATAGCCCTATGTTTCAAATTTTTAGTAACTCTAATAACTTCTATAACTTCTTCTTGAGACAAAACATTAGGTAATTGCCTAGATTTTTTGGGTCTTTCTAAGTGTAAATTATTAATTTTTGTTTCTGGATAAAAAACAATAAAAATCTTTATTGCACTAATAAATTGGCGTTGAGAACTTATAGAATAATTTCTTTCTAGAAATACTGTCTCTATAAACTCTTCTACATTTCTATTGGTAAGATCTTCTAAGGCTATTTTAGTATGAAAATTAATAAAATCAGCTACAAAAAAAGTATAAGTATTTAGGGTGCTTTGGCTGTACCTTTTCCCTTTTAAATACAAATAAAAGCTGTTTAATAACGTTTTTTGAGCTTCGGTTAGGTTTCTTTGAAAAACCTTTTTACTAGAGATCTTGTTGGTATCAACTTTTGTAATTCCTTCAAATAAAGTTACAATCAGGGCTAAGTTTTTTGGAGTATCTTTTAAGTACCAAGACTTTAAAGAAGTGCTCCAACGAACACCATTAACAGTCTTAATGATATCAATTAATTTCTGATGATACTTAAATTGTATAAGCAATTGTTTACTTTTTCTATGAACCTTTTGTTCAAGAAAAATTGTAGGTATTTTTTCCATTTCTTTAGCAATTACCCAAAAATAAGAAAATTTATTGAATGTCTTTTAACAATTAATTATACACGGCTTTAGTTTTTTTAGCTTTCTGCAAATTTTATTAATGGTTTTATATTACCATTGTCAGCTTCTCTTAATGCTATTATATACTCTTTTCTTGTTTCATCTGCTCTAACCATATTTGACTTGTGCCAACTGAAAAGTTCTTTTCCGAAAATAGATTCAATAATTATATCAGCCATCATTCTTGAGTGTCTGCCATTTCCATTAGGAAAGCAGTGAATTGCTACGATTCTATGTTTAAATCTAATAGCAATTTCTTTAGGTGGATAAGTCTTGTTTTCTAACCAATATTTAGTGTCATCAATTAGATCTTTCAGTTTTATACCAATTTGAGTCCATTTTATTCCAATGTTTTTGTCACTTTTTCTAAATTCACCTGCCCATTTCCAAACATCACTGTACATTTTTTTGTGCAAGTTTTTAATAAACTTTTCGGTTAAAATATTTTCAGGCTTTAATTTTGAATAAATAGTCCATTCAACAGCTTTCTCAATGTTCAATTGCTCAAACTCATCTAGTTCTTCTTGAGTGGTAATTGACTTTATTTTAAGACCTTCTTTTTCTTCTTCGTCTAAAGGTGTTTGGCCATTTTTATAATTTAGGTTTAATCCCATAACGACTTTCTCATTTCTCGTTTTATTTCATCAGCAAGCTCTTTTATGGTTTTGGTTATCTTTTCATCTCCAATTCCTTGGTCCTCTAATTTCATGTTTTGGTTGGTTCTTAAAACAATTTTTTTAGCCAGTTTTTCAGCCTTTAAGTTGATTAGATTATTAATGGTTCCGTCTTTTGGCACAAAGCCATAAACAAGTTTTAAATCGAGAGCATTACCTACCTCCTTTAAAGAATTTATTGATATTGAGCCTTTTGCTTCACTATCTTCAATTTTATTCACACCTTGCTTTGTTACACCTAATTTGGTCCCAAGTTGAACCATTGTCATGTTAAGAGTAGTTCTGATTGTATTTATCCAGCCTTTATCTGGCACCAGGACCATTTCTGTCTTTTGAAATGGTTTTAATTTTTGATCCAATTGTTCAATTAAAAGTTGTTTCTTATTTCTCATTATTATTAATTTTTATCGAACTAAGTTTCCAAATTAATTAAAAAAGTAAACTTAATTGTTTACAAATATAGTTAAAAGTCAACAAATATGTTTACAAAAGGTAAAAAAAGTCAATACTTAAGATTACTTTAAGTAAGAGATGAATTAAAGCTAACATTGTTAAATAAGAAAATTTATTGAATGTCTTTTAGCAACAACTGAATACTCGTAAACCCATTCCAGGTATTTTCATCGATGTTGTACACAATGTCAAACTCGTTTTTAATAAGGGGTAATTGATCGCCCAACCCAAAACCAATTGCCGTATAGGTTTTGTTGTCTGACCCATAAATTAAATTAAGGCGCAAATGACTTTTATCTTCGCCCACTTGTTTGCCAAATCCATTATCTCTAACCGCAGCAGTTTTAAAAACAGGCTTCATATTTTGAGGTCCAAAAGGTGCCATTTGTTGTAGAATTCGATAAAATTTTGGTGTAATCTCAGAAAGTTCAATTTCGGCATCAATGGTTATTTCCGGAATTAATTGTTCGGGTAAAATGGTTTGTTGTACAACGTCTTCAAACTTTTGCTTAAAACGTTCGTAGTTCTCTGGCAATAAGGTCAACCCAGCCGCATATTTATGTCCGCCAAACTGTTCAATAAATTCAGCACATTGTTCTAATGCATTGTACACATCAAATCCTTTTACCGATCTTGCAGATGCAGCCAATTTATCGCCACTTTTTGTAAAAACTAAGGTAGGTCTGTAATGGGTTTCTATGAGTCTAGAAGCCACAATACCAATAACACCTTTATGCCAATCTTCACGATAAACAACCGTTGTAACATTTTGTTCTTCCTTATTTTCTGTAATTTGTTGTAAAGCTTCATGGGTTATTTTTTTATCGAGTTCTTTTCTGTCTGAATTGTTTTTTTCTATGGCGGATGCAAATTCAACCGCAGTTTCAAAATCCATTTCGGTCAATAATTCAACGGCATAATTTCCGTGTTTCATCCTTCCAGCAGCATTGATTCTTGGTGCAATGATAAAAACAACGTCGGTAATGGTCAATTCTTTCTTTTTCAGTTGATGAATAATAGCTTTAAACCCATTTCTAGGATGGGTATTGATTACCTGCAAGCCAAAATAAGCCAATACTCTATTTTCTCCGGTCATCGGAACGATATCTGCTCCAATTGCTGTAGCAACCAAATCTAAATAGGGCGTTAAATCTTCAATAGTTTCATTTCTTTTGGATGCCAATGCTTGCACCAATTTAAATCCAACACCACAACCACACAATTCATCATACGGATAGTTACAATCGGTTCTTTTCGGATTTAAAACAGCTACAGCCTTCGGAATTTCAGCACCTGGCTTGTGATGATCACAAATGATAAAATCGATGTTCTTTTCTGACGCATAGGCAACTTTATCAATGGCTTTGATACCACAATCTAGGGCGATGATTAAAGAAAAACCATTGTCTTCTGCAAAGTCAATTCCTTGATACGAAATGCCATACCCTTCTTCATATCTATCCGGAATGTAGGTTGCTACATTTTTGTAATAGGTTTTTAAATAGGAAGAAACCAACGAAACAGCAGTAGTGCCATCTACATCATAATCGCCATAAATTAAAATGTTTTCTTGGTTGGCAATGGCAGTTTCAATTCTGCTTACCGCAACATCCATATCTTTCATCAAAAAAGGATCGTGTATATCTTCTAATGATGGACGAAAGTATTTTTTAGCGTCATCAAATGTAGAAATTCCTCGTTGCAGTAAGATTTCTGCCAAGGGTTTTTCTATAGATAATTCGCTTGCAAGTTGATTAATTTTTTCTTTTTCAGGTTTTGTTTTTAAGGTCCAACGCATAGCAATTTTTTATACTGAAATATTTTCAGCATTTCTTTTTATAGTTTTATTTATTCATTTTCATGCAAATGTATTTGAGTGGTTATTGTAGCAAACTGTCTAAACATTTCCATCACACCGCAATATCTATCTACCGATAAATTTACTGCTTTTGTAATTTTATCTTCTTTTAAATCGGTCCCATAAAAATGATAATCTACATGCACTTTATGATAGTGTTTTGGGTGCTCTTCTGTTAATTCTCCTGCTACTACAATTTTAAAATCTGCTGGCTCTGCACGCATTTTTTTTAATAGAGAATCGACATCTAATCCAGAACAACCTGCTAAAGAAGAAAGCATCAGCGCTTTTGGGCCAAACCCAACTAAATCTCCATGATCTTCTGATGCATCATAAATAATAAACGTATTTCCACTGGGGTTATCTGTTTCTAAAATTCCATTTTTTTTCCAAGATGTGGTTACTGTATTTGTTGCCATTTTATCGTTTGTTTTTACAAATTTACTATAATTAGAATTGTATCAAGCAATCTATTAAAGAATCTAATTGTTTTTTTGTGTGATTTGCATTCAAGACAACTCTATTGATTTTTTTTGTAGTTGCAGGATAATAAAAACTCGTAATTAAAATTTGATTTTTAAATAAATAGTCTGCAATTTCTTCCTTTTCAAAAAAGAAAACAGGGTAGTTTTCTGACATTCGAACCGCCGTTAAATGTTTTAATTTATGGTACACATAAGAACTGTTTTCTTGCAGTTTTTTGAGCTGTTGTTGATAGATTCCTTGCCCGTTTACAAAGGCTTCTAAAAAAGACGGACTCATACCAGCGCAACCAATAAATAACGAATCGGTTTTTATCAAGTTGATAAAATTTGTGCTTCCGGCAATAACACCTCCATTAATACCAAAGGCTTTTCCTAAAGAAGACACAATAATTATTTCTGTGTTTTTTGCTTTCGAAATTTGAGATGAAATGCCATTTCCGTTAACACCTAAAACACCTAAACTATGCGATTCATCTATCAAGAGATATAGAGTGTTTGTTTCAGAAATGTCGTTTAAAAACTCAAATGAAAAAGGAGTGGTTTCTAAAGATGCAATTGCATCTACAATAATACAAATGGAGGTGTTTTGTGAATTCTTTAGTTCAGCATTTAGCTCAGCATTTACAAAAACAGGCTGAGCTTCATCCACTAAAATTGCTGGATGTGTTTTGGGCATATAATAAAAAGCATCCACTTTTTTTCTTAATGCGCGCAACGCAAATTGTCCTGCCAATGTACCTGAAGAAACCGTAACAGCATCTTCTGTATTTAAAAAAGAGCTTAAATAGTGTTCTCCTTTTTGATAAATGTCTAGTTTTAAATTAGCACTTCTAGAACTTCCGTAAGAGGTTCCCCAGGTTGCAATACTTTGACTTACCAATTCTTGAAAACTTGGCAAAAGTGGAATGCCTAAATAAGAAGTCCCGCTAAAAAACAAATAGGCTGTATTGTTGATTATTGCGGTTGTGTTTGGTGCTTTTTGTAATTGCATTGTTACAGTAAATGAGCTCCAATTCCGTTTTCATCAGCATAAGAAATTACACCATTTGTAATGGTAATTCCAGCTGCAATATCTTCTTTTAAAAGCAAGGAACCATCCATATCTACATAATTTAATAATGGTAATAAATGCGCAATGGCAGAAATTCCGATGCTAGATTCTGTCATACAACCCACCATGGTTTTAAGTCCAAGACTTTTTGCTTTTTCTAACATTCTTTTTCCGGGTGTTAACCCACCACATTTGGTAAGCTTTACATTTACACCATGAAATAGGCCAACACATTTTTCAACATCACTTTCTACAATGCAACTTTCATCTGCAATTATAGGCAAAGCAGAATTTTCAAAAACTTTTTTATAACCATCAAGATCAGCAGCAGGTAAAGGTTGTTCTAAAAACTCTACACCCAAATCTTTTAAGATAAATGAATTTTTGATAGCTTCATCTGCATTCCATCCACAATTGGCATCAATTCTAAAAATCGCATCGGTATGTTTTCTTAGTTCAGTAACAATTTCAATATCGTTTTTTGTGCCTAATTTTATTTTATAAATCGGCCAAGGCAATTCTTTCATTTTGGCCACCATGGTTTCAATCGTGTCAATTCCGATGGTATAATCTGTCATCGGATTGTTGTTTGTTTTCAACCCCCAAACTTCGTACAACTTTTTACCTTGTTTGCGTGCATACAAATCATTAAACGCCATGTCTAAAGCACATAAAGCAAACATGTTGTTTTTAAATAGTGGTTGTAACTTTTCCCAAAACTCATCTGGAGTAGCATCTGATAACGACTCAATAAACCCTTGGTTTTCGGTAATTTCATCGATCAAATTTTCCATGGTGATTTTATAATACGTATTGGAAGATGTTTCTCCAAAACCATGAAAATCGTCATCAATTAATTCTACAATTAATGTTGGTTGTGTATTTCTAGATTCTCTTGAAATGGTAAACGTGTGTTTTAATACTAAATCATAAGAATGTAATTGAAGCTTCATATTTTAAGTTTTGATTAATTAGAAAGTTAAATTTATAAAAATAGATATATTTGAGGCTATAAAAATAGAAAAGATATGCCATTAGTAACACCTTTATCTGCGAATCACGATATAGAAACAAAAGAATTAGCAGAGTTTTTTAATGAAACCTTAGGCTTTTGCCCAAATTCAGTATTAACCATGCAACGTAGACCCGCTATTTCTAAAGCGTTTATCAATTTAAACAAAGCGGTAATGGCTAATGAAGGACGCGTTACTTCAGCCTTAAAAAGAATGATTGCTTGGGTTTCTAGCAATGCTACAGGTTGTAGATATTGTCAGGCACATGCAATTAGAGCCGCAGAACGTTATGGAGCAGAACAAGAACAATTAGACAATATTTGGGAATATAAAACGCATGCAGCTTTTTCTGACGCAGAACGCGCAGCATTAGATTTTTCTTTAGCGGCCTCGATGGTTCCAAACGCTGTTGATGAAAACATTAAAACTGAATTATATAAATATTGGAACGAAGGAGAAATTGTAGAAATGTTAGGCGTTATTTCTCTCTTTGGATATTTAAATAGATGGAACGATTCTATGGGAACTTCTATAGAAGACGGAGCTGTAGAAAGCGCAGAGCAATATTTAGGAAAAACTGGTTGGGAAAAAGGGAAACACAAATAAATCCTTTTTTTTTAAAGAGAATAAACGCATCATTTATTTCAAAAAGTGATGCATTTTTTTGTACAGAACCCTTATGTTTTGGGATATTTAACATAAATTTTAACAAATAGATAAGGCCTACTTCGTTATATTTACAACAAACTAATTAATTTTTATACAATGAAAAAAATCTTACACGTTTTAGTGTTGTTTCTTATGGCTACAACAGCTGTAACAGCACAAAGTAAAGACCCTGTTGTTCAAAACATTATCAATGAGGCAAACAACAACTCTCAACTAGAAAACTTAGCGCATGAATTATTAGATGGAATCGGACCAAGATTGGTAGGTACTCCACAAATGAAACAAGCCAATGACTGGGCTGTTGCCAAATATAAATCTTGGGGAATCTCTGCAAGAAATGAAAAATGGGGACAATGGCGCGGATGGGAACGCGGTATTACACATGTAGATATGACCTATCCTCGTGTTAAAAGTTTAAGCGCAACACAACTAGCTTGGAATCCAAGTACTTCAAACAAAGGAATTTCTGGAGAAGTTATAATTATTCCAACAATTTCTGATAAAGCAGCGTTTCAACGTTGGTTAAAAACAATCAAAGGAAAAATTGTATTGATTTCAGAAAAGCAAATTACAGGAAGACCAGACTATAACTGGGAAGAATTTGCAACGCCAGAATCATTTGAAAAAATGAAAAAAGAGCGTTCTGCAGCTACAGCAGCTTGGAGAAAAAACATTAGCAATACTGGTTTTAATTCTAGAACCATCATCGCAGAATTAGAAAAAGCAGGAGCAGCAGGTTTGGTTGCTTCTAACTGGTCTAGAGGTTTTGGGGTAAACAAAATTTTTAGTGCAAGAACAGAAAAGATTCCAACTATTGATATGGAATTAGAAGACTACGGAATGTTATATAGATTGGCAGAACATGGAAGCAAGCCAGAAATTAATATTGTTGCAAAATCTAAAGAACTAGGTGCTGTAGACAACTTTAATACCATAGCAGAAATTAAAGGAACAGAAAAGCCAAACGAATACATTATTCTTTCTGCACATTTTGATTCTTGGGACGGAGGAACTGGAGCAACAGATAATGGAACTGGAACTTTAGTAATGATGGAAGCAATGCGTATTTTAAAGAAAATGTATCCAAATCCAAAAAGAACCATTTTAGTGGGTCACTGGGGAAGTGAAGAACAAGGGTTAAACGGTTCAAGAGCTTTTGTAGAAGATCATCCAGAAATTGTAAAAAATATTCAGGCTTCTTTTAATCAAGATAACGGAACTGGAAGAGTGGTAAATATTTCTGGTCAAGGATTTTTACACGCTTATGATTTTATGGGAAGATGGCTATCTGCTGTTCCAAGAGATATTACAAAACATATTAAAACAACATTCCCAGGTTTTCCTGGTGGAGGTGGATCTGATTATGCAGCTTTCTTAGCTGCTGGAGCTCCAGGATTTAGTTTAAGTTCTTTAAGCTGGTCTTATTGGAATTACACTTGGCACACCAATAGAGACACTTATGATAAAATTGTTTTTGATGATGTGCGTAACAACGCAATCTTAACTGCAATTTTAACCTATATGGCTAGTGAAGATCCAGAAAGAACGAATTTAGAGAAAATTAAAATGCCTATTGACCCAAGAACTGGTAAAGCGAGAACTTGGCCAACACCACGTTCTCCACAAAGAAGAGGTGGATTAGACAATAAATAAACAACTACAATTTTGTATAAAAAAACCTCATCTAAAAGATGAGGTTTTTTTAGTACTTATGTTTTGTAAAATATTCTAAAATAAAAAAAGAATGTCACCTCGAGCGGAGTCGAGAGGTCAGTATTTATTAAGAGATCAAAACTTAAACTAATCGGTTAAAATGTAAAATTATATTTCTATTTTAAAGCCTCAATAACACTTTTAGCTTTCTCTTTTATAATAGCTTGTGTTTTTTCAATGTCTGATTGAATCAAAGAAATTTCTGAAACCAGATCAGAAGTTGTAGCTGCAGCTTTTACATACCAGTCTTCCCAGGCAGCAATAATTTCTACTTGCGTTTTTACATCTTCGCCTTTTTCAATCGCTAATTTGCTTTGTTTCAATTCTTCATCTAAACGAGCAATGGAAGCATTTTCTATATTTTTTAAAATTTCCTTTGCAGTAGTTGCATCAGAATTTATCAATGTGAAAGCAGAGACTAAGGCAGCCGTTCCAACATTTTTTAAGGTTGTTTTAGAAACTTTATCAATTCTGTCGTTATCTGTGTGATAAAATTGATCTGTAAAATGCCAAAATAACACACTCGGAATATTGCCTCTTAAAAAAGGCACATGATCACTTCCACCTTCAAACGGATTTGTGTTAACAACCCAATTTGCACGTTTTCCTTGGGCTTTAAATTTTTCAATCACAAAATCGTTTAAATAATGTGGTTTCATTTGTTCTAAAGTTAACTTTCTTCCACCCCATTCTGTGTGTTTATCATTTCCACGTGTCCAAATTGCACTAGGGTCCGGCATTTTTTCAATTAAAAAAGTTCCACCAGTTTTTTCAGTGTCTTCTCCAACCATGTCTAAAGAAATTCCCCACACAATATCTTTTGCTCGGAGGCTATCTTCTTTTACATATCTTCCTGTTGAAACAATTTCATCTCCCCATAAAAAAGTCAATGTTCTCTTTGGTTTGATTTTTCCTGTTTTTACCAATTTAGCTGATAGAGAAGCCATTTCTAATGCAGCACCAACCCCAGAAGCATTGTCATTTGCTCCAGGTTCTTGTATATGTGCACTAAAAACCAACCGTTTTTTAGGTTGCTCACTTCCTTTAATATCTGCAACAATTGTTAACTCTTCGGATGGATAAATTTTCGTTTCAATTTGTACATTCAATGTTACTTTTCCTTTTGCTAAAGCAGTTTTTAAACGTTCTTTTGCAGCAAATGACATGGCAATTCCCCAAGATTTATGCACTGAATCTAACGGAACAGAACGAAACTGAATAGAAGTGGTGTTTTTCTCAGGTTGTAAATACGCAGGATTGCTGTATGTAATGACACCAATAGCACCGCCATCGAGAGCGGTTTTGAAAATTCTACCCGGACTTGTTTCTGCAAAAACAATTTTCCCTTTTACATTGGTTGTTTTAAGCTTTTTTAAATCTTCAATATATATTACTTCGGCAGTTACACCTTCTTTCGGAGTGCTATATGATCTCAACGCAATCATGTTTCTATTGGTATCGTGTGCTAATAATGGTGTTGCTTCTCCATTAATGGTAACCGTTGCATCTACAGATTCCCAAGTAGGATTTTTTAACGGACGCGTTTCAATTCTATATGTTAGCACATCTTTGTCAGTGGCTTTTTCTTCTAATACATACCCATCTTTTTCTAACTGCTCCGCAATTTTGTAGACACTTTTGTTAAAACCTGTATTACCAACAACACGCCAATATTTTTCTACAAAAGAAACAGTTTCAAAGGCAAGGTCTCCTGTAAATTCTTCATTGATAACATCAGAATATTCAGCTGTTTTTAATTCTTTATTGGAATTACACCCAATAAATCCGAGCATAATGATTGCGATAATAGCAACATGTTTTCTAAACATAATAAATTGATTTTTATAAATAATAGTACGATTTAATTTTTTATTTTTTCCCCTCAACAACAATAACAATTTCCCCTTTTGGTGGTTTGTTGGTGTAATGTGCCAACACTTCGGTTGTAGTTCCTCTAATGGTTTCTTCAAATAGCTTGGTGAGTTCTCTAGAAACAGAAATTGGTCTGTCGGCTCCAAAATACTCAACAAAATTCCCTAATGTTTTTACTAATTTATGAGGCGATTCATAAAAAATCATGGTTCTTGTTTCTTCTGCCAATAACAACAAACGTGTTTGTCTCCCTTTTTTTACCGGTAAAAAACCTTCAAAAACAAACTTATCATTTGGTAAACCAGAATTTACCAAAGCAGGTACAAAAGCGGTTGCTCCCGGTAAACAATTCACTTCAATATTGTGTTCTACACAGGCTCTTGTCAATAAAAAACCAGGATCAGAAATCGCGGGAGTTCCAGCATCAGAAATGAGCGCACACGTTTCTCCATTTTTAATTCTATTCAACACCCCTTCAATAGATTTATGTTCATTGTGCATATGGTGACTGTGCATTTGCGTTGCAATTTCGAAATGCTTTAGTAATTTTCCGCTTGTACGCGTGTCTTCAGCCAAAATAAAATCGACTTCTTTTAACACACGAACTGCTCTAAACGTCATGTCTTCTAAATTACCAATAGGCGTTGGGACTAAATATAATTTACTCATAATTGAAGTGTTGAGTTTTTAGTGTTGAGTTGTGAGTTAATTAGTAAGGGTAAAAACTTAAAACTCATAATTCAACATTCAAAACTATTTTAAATAGATTCATAAGTTTCTAACGTTATATCTGCAATTACATTACCTGTATGTTTAATAGATAATGGTTCAAACAGCACAATATGAACTTCTTCTTTAGCAATGGGTTTGTGCTCAACCCCTTTAGGAACAATATAAAATTCACCTTCGTTTAGCGTTACTGTTTTGTCACGTAATTCAATTTCTAAACAACCTTTTATCACCATAAATAATTCATCTTCCTCATCGTGTTTATGAAACATAAACTCTCCTTTTAATTTTGCCAATAAGATTTGTTGCCCATTTAATTCACCAATTTTTTTAGGTGACCAATGGTCTGAAAACAAGTTGAATTTCTCTTGAATATTTATAACACTCATAAGTACAAACTTACAAAGATTTTAGCTCATTATTCTCAAAACATAAAAAGTAGTTATTCTGCTTAAATTGTTTAATTTTGCAGGATTAGATCCCGAAATAAATTTGGGATGACAGTTTAAGGAAACCTCGCTGTGCGAGAAGAAATTTTTCAAAAGAAATGTATAGAAGTCATTCTTGTGGTGAATTGAGAGCATCACACATCAATACAGAAGTAACCTTAGCGGGTTGGGTACAAAAATCGCGAGACAAGGGATTTATGATTTGGGTAGATATCCGAGATCGTTACGGAATCACGCAGTTAATTTTTGATGAAGATCGCACACCAAAAGAAATTATTGAGCGAGCAAAAACCTTGGGGCGTGAGTTTGTAATTCAGGTTACAGGAACTGTTATTGAAAGGACTTCTAAGAATCCTAAAATGAAAACGGGTGATGTTGAAGTATTGGTTTCTAAGTTAGAAATACTAAATCAATCTAAGCTACCTCCTTTTACCATTGAAGATGAAACGGATGGTGGAGAAGATATCAGAATGAAATATCGCTATTTAGACATCAGAAGAAATCCAGTAAAAGATAGTTTAATTTTCCGTCACAAAGTATCGATGGAAGTTCGCAAATATTTATCAGATCAAGAATTTATAGAAGTAGAAACTCCGTATTTAATCAAATCAACTCCAGAAGGCGCACGTGATTTTGTAGTACCTTCTCGTATGAATGAAGGTCAGTTTTATGCCTTGCCACAATCGCCACAAACATTCAAACAACTATTAATGGTTGGCGGAATGGACAAATATTTTCAGATTGTAAAATGTTTTAGAGATGAAGATTTACGTGCCGATAGACAACCAGAATTTACACAAATAGATTGTGAAATGGCCTTTGTTGAACAAGAAGATGTGTTGAATGTTTTTGAAGGCTTGACGCGTCATTTATTGAAAGAAATCAACGGTGTTGAGGTAGCAGAATTTCCAAGAATGCGCTATGATGATGCCATGCGTTTATACGGAAACGATAAACCAGACATCAGATTCGGAATGGAGTTTGGCGAGTTGAATGAAGTTACGCAACACAAAGATTTTGGTGTTTTTAACAACGCAGAATTGGTTGTTGGTATTGCTGTTCCTGGAGGGAATTCATACACAAGAAAAGAAATTGATACATTGATTGATTGGGTGAAGCGTCCCCAAGTTGGTGCTTTAGGAATGATTTATTGTCGCGTAAATGAAGACGGAACATTCAAATCATCTGTAGATAAGTTTTACAATCAAGAAGACCTGGCAAAATGGGCAGAAATTACTGGAGCAAAAGCCGGAGATTTAATTTGTATTTTATCAGGAGAAACCAATAAAGTAAGAACACAATTATCTGCTTTACGAATGGAATTGGCAGAACGTTTAGGGTTGAGAGATCCTAAAGTATTTGCACCATTGTGGGTCATTGATTTTCCGTTATTAGAACTGGATGAAGAAACAGGACATTACCACGCCATGCATCATCCGTTTACATCACCAAAACCAGGACAGTTAGAATTATTAGATACAGACCCAGGTGCTGTAAAAGCAAACGCTTATGATTTAGTGTTGAACGGAAATGAAATAGGTGGAGGTTCTATCAGAATTCACGATAAGAAAATGCAAGCAACCATGTTAAAACATCTTGGGTTTTCTGAAGAAGAAGCAAAAGCACAATTCGGTTTTCTAATGGATGCCTTTGAATATGGGGCACCACCACATGGAGGCTTGGCTTTTGGATTGGATAGATTGGTTGCTATTTTAGGTGGACAAGAAACCATCCGTGATTTTATTGCGTTTCCAAAAAACAATTCAGGAAGAGATGTTATGATTGATGCACCAGCATTTATAGATGAAGCACAATTAAAAGAATTGTGTATCAAATTAGATATTCAAGAATAAAACGTCATTACGAGTGAAAGCGAAGTAATCTCACTTTTAGTAAAAGATTGCCACAACAAATTAAAACTTGTTTCGCAATGACAAAAATTTATAAATCCCGTTCTAATTTTTGAACGGGATTTTTTAGTATTTTTAGTTTATGAAAAAACTACTTGTTATTTTAGTATTGTTCTTATCAATTCAAACGTTCTCACAAGAACTAACGGGGGATCAGCTGTTAGAAAAAGCAATAAAATATCACGACCCAAATGGAAAATGGGAATCTTTTAAAGGCACACTTTTGGTAACTATGGAAACCCCAAAAAGCCCTAAAAGAGAAAGTGAAATACACATTGATTTACCTAATCAGTTCTTTTCAGTAACTGCAAAAAGTGGCAAAAATTCATCAACATATGTCATTGATAAAGATCATATTCAGATTGTTTTTAACGGAGATACAAGTCCATCAGAAGAAACTTTAAAGAAGAATCGATTAAGTAAAGACAGAGCAAAGATGTACAAAAATTACTACACGTATTTGTATGGTTTGCCAATGAAACTAAAAGACCAGGGCACCATAATTCATCCTAAAGTAGAGAAAAAAACGTTTAAAGGAAAGCAATATTTGGTTTTAAAAGCAACCTATAAAAAAGAAGTAGGAAAAGATACTTGGTATTTTTATTTCAATCCCAAAACTTATACAATGGAAGTGTATCAGTTTTTTCATGATGAATCTAAAAATGATGGTGAATATATTTTATTAACCAATGAAGAATTAATCAATGGTATTAAAATGCCTAAAAATAGAGCGTGGTTTACCAATAAAGAAGAAACACATTTAGGAACAGATATTTTAACAAGCAACAAGTAAAATGATAAAAGTCTTTTAGAAAAACAAATCTCAAAATCAAATACTATTTGAGTCTTTGTATACTAGTTTTAGAGTACTTTTGCATTTGGTAGTTTTTCTTAAAAATGAAATCATATAAATTTAAAAAAGCATTTACTAAGTTTTTAATTTGGCGATCTAAGCACATTTCGCAACGTCAATTTATTTACTTATTAAGTATTCTTGTTGGATTTTTATCTGGAGTTGGCGCTGTTGTATTAAAAAACTTAACACATTTTTTTCAGCATTTATTAGAAGGAAAGCTTGTAGTTTACTACCATCATGCATTTTACTTTCTGTTTCCTGTTATTGGATTAGCAATTGTATATGTTGTCATAAAATATGTACTTCGAAATAAAGTAAGTCATGGCATTCCTTCAACCTTATTTGCCATTTCTAAACGGAAAGGTATTATGAGACGTCATCAAATGATTGCTTCTGTATTAACCGCGCCAATTACTGTTGGTTTTGGAGGTTCTGTTGGATTAGAAGGGCCAACGGTTGCAACAGGTGCTGCAATAAGTTCTAATGTAGCACGATTGTTTCATTTAAATCAAACTACAAGAAACTTATTAATAGGCTGTGCCGCAGCTGGAGCATTATCTTCGATTTTTAAAGCTCCCATTGCAGCTATAATTTTTGCTATTGAAGTGTTTAGTTTAGACTTAACAATAGCATCTATGTTGCCGTTATTGTTGGCATCGATTTCAGCAATAATTACATCGTATTTCTTTTTTGGCTCAGACGTTTTACTTCCATTTAAAATTGAAGATGTTTTTACCATTAAAGATGTTCCTTTTTTTATTGTATTAGGGATAATAGCAGGATTGACTTCAATTTATTTTACAGAAGTTTACGATAGAATACAAAAGTTCTTTGATAAAATAGGATCACCAATAAAAAGGCTGTTAATAGGCGGAATTGGTTTGGGAATTCTAGTCTATTTTATTCCACCTTTATATGGAGAAGGATTTGATTCAATCAACGGACTTTTAGATGGAAATATAGAAATAACACTACAAAGTAATTTTAAAAACCTTGATCTCACCAATGTTTGGATGGTTATTCTATTGTTGGCAGGATTAGTGTTTTTTAAGATAATTGCCAGTTCATTAACATTTGGCGCTGGAGGTGTTGGCGGTATTTTTGCTCCAACATTGTTTATGGGAAGCATTATGGGCAATTGTATTGCAAAAGTTATTAATAATAGTGGTTTGTTTAACAATTCTGTTTCAGAAAGTAACTTTACGTTGGTTGGTATGGCTGGTTTAATGGCAGGAGTTTTACACGCACCCTTAACAGCAATTTTCTTAATTGCAGAAGTTACAGGAGGGTATGAGCTATTTATTCCTTTAATGATAACAGCTGCTATTTCTTATTCTATTACAAAGTATGCACATCCACACTCAGTGTATGCAATGGAGTTAGGACGAAAAGGAGAATTAATTACCCACGATAAAGATCACGCGGTGCTAACCCTAATGGATATTGATAAAGTTATTGAAAATAATTTTATTACTATATATCCGAAAATGACTTTGGGAGAAATTGTAACAGAAGCGGTCGTAAAATCGAATCGAAATATTTTTCCTGTGTTAAGTGAAAAAAAGAACAAACTTTTAGGAATTATATTACTAGATGATCTTCGTCCAATTATGTTTGATAAAGGATTGTATCAAACCGTTTTTGCAGAAGAAGTAATGCAAAATCCACCAGAAACGATAGAAATAGGAATAGATAAAATGACCACAATTATGAAGAAATTTCAAAAAAGTGGTGCATGGAACTTACCTGTCATAAAAGATGAAAAATATATTGGATTTATTTCTAAATCTAAACTTTTAACTGCCTATAGAAATAAGTTAATAGAAGTAACAAGTTAATTTTCAGCCTTTTTGTAGCTTTGCAAACAATCTAATTTTTCTTTTTATGAAAACACTTCTTACTATTTTATTTATCATTTTTATTCTTTGGATGTGTACAGGTATTTATTTGCTTAAAACTGAACATCCTAAAGCAGAAATTGTAATGGGATTGGGCATTTTTTACCTTTCTTTTTTATTGATGCCCATTTTTATTTATCACAGATATAGAGACGGTAAATACAAAAAATATCAATTAGACGACGAAAAGATAAAAGGTTGGATGAAAAACAAAGATTCTTAGTTTAAAAAAATGTTTTCTTTATACCTTTGTCGCTTATGATAGAAGAAAGAGAAGTAACTTCTGAAAAAACAGTTTTGATTGGTGTTATCACACAATTTCAAGACGAAACGCAGTCTGAAGAATATTTAGATGAGTTAGAGTTTTTAACCCTAACAGCAGGAGGAGTTGCTGTAAAAAGATTTACGCAAAAGTTAGAAAAACCACACCCAAAAACATTTATTGGAGCCGGAAAATTAGAGGATGTCAAAGCCTATATAGAATCTCATAATATTGGTACGGCAATTTTTGATGACGAATTATCGCCAGCACAAATAAGAAATATCGAAAAAGTGTTGGATTGTAAAATCTTAGACCGAACCAATTTAATTCTCGATATTTTTGCGCAAAGAGCCCAAACAAGTTCAGCAAAAACCCAAGTTGAATTGGCACAATGCGAATATTTACTACCACGGTTAACCAGACTTTGGACACACCTTGATAAACAAAAAGGAGGAATTGGAATGCGTGGTCCTGGAGAAACAGAAATAGAAACAGACAGACGTATCATTCGTGATAAAATCAACCTTCTTAAAAAGAAGCTATCAACGATAGATAAACAAATGGGTGTGCAACGAAAAAACCGTGGAAAAATGGTGCGTGTTGCTTTGGTTGGGTACACCAATGTTGGGAAATCAACCTTAATGAATGTGATTAGTAAAAGTGACGTGTTTGCAGAAAACAAATTGTTTGCAACTTTAGACACGACGGTAAGAAAAGTAGTGGTTAAAAACATTCCTTTTTTAATGACAGATACGGTTGGGTTTATTAGAAAATTACCACCCCAATTGGTAGAATCATTTAAATCTACATTAGATGAAGTTAGAGAAGCCGACTTGTTATTGCATGTGGTAGATATTTCGCATCCAAATTTTGAGGATCATATTGCCTCAGTGAATACCATTTTAGACGAAATAAAAAGTGCAGACAAACCGACGATAATGGTTTTTAATAAAATCGATGCATATTCTCACGAAACAATTGATGAAGATGATTTGGTGACTGAAAAAACAAAAGCACATTATACCTTAGAAGATTGGCAAAAAACATGGATGAATGAAATAGAAACAACATCAGTATTTCTGTCCGCCATCAATAAAGAAAACCTTGAAGAGTTTAAAGAAAAAGTGTATGATGAGGTTCGAAAAATTCATATAGAACGCTTTCCGTACAACAACTTTTTGTATGATGAATATAAAGAATAATGATTTTTAAAATAGACTTTATGAAACAGCTTTTTTTATACATTTTAGCGCCACTATTGTTTTTGTCGTGTTCTATTTCAGAACCAACAAACGGAGAAGAGCTGATTGCATTGATGCACAAAAAATATGCTAGTTCTTGGTATCAAACATTAACGTTTAAGCAAGCAACAATTTATTATGATGCTGAAGAAAAAGTAGCAAGAGAGCAAACTTGGTATGAGGCAATGCTTTTACCAAATAGTTTAGCCATAAAGTTCGATTCTATTACTTCTGGAAACGGAATTGTATTTAAAAACGATTCTATTTATAATTTTAAAGACGGGAAAAAGATTGCTTCTAGACCGCTATATCATCCGTTGTTAATTTTAGGGTTTTCTGTATATGCTCAACAACCTCAAAAAACCATTAACGATTTAAAAAAATTGCAAATAGATCTTTCTAAAATCAAGACAACTACTTGGCAAGGCAAAGAAAATTATGTAGTTGGAGATGAAAATGCAAATCATTTTTATATAGAAAAAGAGCGATTATTATTTACAAAATTAATTCAGAAACAAGCTAACAACACTCTTAGAGAAACGCAATTTAACAAGTATGAGCCTTTGCAAAAAGGGTGGATTTCTCCAGAAGTGCTGTTTTTTACAAATGGAAAATTGACTTTAAAAGAAGTATATAGCGAAATTAAAACACCTGTTTTAACAAAAGAAGTATTTGATGTAAATCAATTTCAAAAAAGCAATTGGTAATTATTTGAGATTTTCAAAATCATCTATAATCCCCAAGCGTTTTGCTCTTCTTTCCCAGCTTTTTCGAGCCAATACTTGTAGGTCTTCAATATTGTCGCTTTCGTCCATAATTTCTAAACCAAGCAAGGTTTCAATCATATCTTCTTGAGTAACCAATCCACTTACAGAACCATATTCGTCAACCACCAAAGCAATATGTTCTCTTTGCTCTATAAGCTGCCCAAATAAATCAGGTATTGGTAAGTCTCTTTGAGTGACTAAAATAGTTCTTTTAATGTCTTTTAATTGCTTATTTCCATTTCCATTGATAATGGCTTCTAACAATTGATCTTTTAAAAAATACCCTGTAATATGATCTGAATTCCCCTCGTATAGCGGAATTCTAGAAAAACGTAAATTCGGATTTTGGTCAAAAAACTCTTGTATGGTTTGTGTTTCATCAGAAGATTTTAACACAGTTCTGGGAGTCATTATATCCTTAACTAATACTTCTTTAAAGTTTAATAGGTTTTTAATTACTTTGCTTTCTGAAGCATGAAAAACACCTTCTTGCTCAGCAATATCTGTCATTGCAGAAAAGACTTCTCTACTTAAAACAGAGGTGTGAGCTGACTTTCCAAAGAGCTTGGTAAACAATTGCAAAAACCATAAAATACCTGTCCATTTAAACACAAAAACTAACAATGTTAAAGTTGTTGTGCTAAATTTTACTAATTTTTGCCAATGAGTTGCACCAATAGTTTTAGGGATAATTTCTGAAACAATTAAAATTAAAATGGTCATAATTGCAGAAACAACACCCACAATATTAAAGCCTAAAAGCTCAATTTTGTAAGGTAATTTTTCTGCCTGAACTCCGACTAAAATTGCACCTACAGTATGTGCAATAGTGTTGAGTGTTAATATGGCAATTAACGGTTTATCAACATCGTTTTTTAACACTTCTAACTGATTTGCATATGTTTTGTTTTCACTTTTTTTCACTTTAACAAATGTTGGTGTAACACTTAGTAAAACGGCTTCAAGAATTGAGCAGAAAAATGAAAAGAATATAGAAAGAGCGGCAAATAAAATTAATAAACTCATAATATTTTTTAGTTGGTTAAATATACTAAAAATGAAAAGAATAGAGACATCTTGGTTATATACAAAGAGTCAGCAAAAAGCTGACTCTAAATATGTAAATAAGTGATTTATTTTTAGAACATATAATTTACGCCTAATCCAAATACTTCTTTAAACTGTGTTTTACTTGTTGCATTGTCATCCACAATTGTATGTAAATTTAAGTTTGTAGACAAGTATTTATTTATTTGCATTACAAAGTTTAATTGATAATCGATGTCAATATTATGTGGATTATCTAAATAGTTAGCATACACATTTAAGATATTTTCCATAGTAATGTTTTCCATCACAGTAGCTTTGTAATTTAAGGAACCATTAAAACCAAATTCATAACGTGTGTTTTTACCCAAGTCTGTACCGTATTGCCCAGAAAATTCATCAGAAACCATTGTGATTTTAGAAGTAATTGGCGCTAGATTTATTTTAAAATTATCTGATTTTTTCCACAACATACCGGGTCCAAAACTTAGATATCCTGGAGCTATAAATGCAGAGGTTTTTACTTTCGGAGTCTTTTTGTAATCATACCCATTTGTAAATTGTGTTTTAAAATTTAAAAAGAAAGAATAAGACCAAAACCCTTTAGCTTTTTTACCATAGAGAGAGTTAAACTCAAATCGGTCATCAGTTTTTCTTGTCCCATTTCCATCAACATTATTTAACCCATAAGCTAAAATTATTTTGTTATCCCAAGTTGTATTTCCTTTAGAATAATTAAAATCATAATTGAGGCCTAAATTTCCAGAAATGGTATTTTCTCCACCAGAAATCCAATTGGAAAAAGAAGATTGGTTAAGCAAAAAAGAAATGTTTCCTGTTTTTTTCCAGGTACTGTTTTTGCTTTCAGTTTTATCTTGTGCTTGCATTTGAACAGCAAAAACGAATAACAATATGAAGCTAATTTTTTTAATCATTTTTTATTTTTTTTGTGAAAGACAGCAACTATTGTTTAAAGTTACTGTGGTTATTTTTTGTGAAAAATATATTTAAAACCAAGACCAAATATTTCTTTAAACTGAATTTTACTTGATGCGTTATCATCAATTAGCGTATGAAAAAGAACATCTACAGTCATGTATTTATTAACATCAATTATAAATTTTGCTTGGTAATCTAAATCCACATTTTGAGGATTTATTAAGTAATTAGAATACAAAGCAATAATGTTTTGCATGGTAATATTCTCCATAATTTCAAATTTCAAATATGCAGACAAGCTAAACCCTAAAGCAAATTTTACATTTTCTCCTGGGTCAACACCATATTTACCAGAAAATTCATTGTTCACAAAAGTAAATCTTGCAGTTGCAGGCGCAATATTTATGGTAATATCATCAGATCTTTTCCAAAGCATCCCTGGCCCAAAAGATAAATAAGCTGGAGAAAAGAAATCTGAAATAGGTAACCTAGGTGTTTTTTTATAGTCAAAACCTCTTGTATATTGAGTTTTAAAGTTTAAGAAATAAGAGAAAAACCAATATTTATTAAATTTTAAACCTAAAAGAGAGTTGTATTCAAATCGGTCACTTGTTTTACGTACACCAGCATCTTTAATACTGCTTAAGCCATAAACTGAAATAATTCTATTATCCCAGTTCCATTTTCCACTTTTATAATTAAAATCATAGTTTACACCAATGTTTCCAGCAACCGTATTATCTCCACCGGCTTTCCAGTTTGTAAAAGTAGATTGATTGAATAAAAAAGTAAATAACCCTGTTACTTTCCATTTTGGAGGTACAGGAGCAATACTGTCTTTCTTTTCTTGAGAAAAACTTAGGACTGAAAATAATAAAAGAAAACCTAAAAATGACTTTCTCATTAGTTATTAAATAATTTTAAGCTGCAAAAGTAATAGGAATTAAATAACTAAAAAAATTATTTAGAAGCTTTGTATAAAGGAACCGTAGAACAGGCTTCGCCAAAAAAAATCGTTTTTGCGATTGGTTGAATTTTTTGAATTAAAAGGGTGTAGGCTGAAGCAGGAATCGGTTTGTTTGAACATCCTTTAAGAATTAATGGTTTGTCTCTAAAATCGTTAACATTTAATTGATTTATGATTTCTACATAAATAACACTTTCTAATGTTTCTAATGATCCTACAACAACTTTCTTTGCAAAAGGCGACAATTTTGTAGCGATTAATAAATAGGCCCAAGAAGGAATAATGGCATCAGAAGAACAAGTTAAAGCAACAAAGGTATTGTGGTATTGACTCCAATCATGCGCATTTACAAATGCTCTAAAATCTTTTTCTTTTAAAATGATTTCTTCAAACAACCAGTCTTTAATATCAATCAATACACGATTACCTTCAGGATAATAATCCTCAAGATCTATTGTGACTAATTTGCTATTTGCAACTCTATTGATTATTTCTTCTGCCATTAATTAAAGCATTCCTAATTCTAACTTAGCTTCTTCGCTCATCATTTCTTGTGTCCAAGTTGGATCAAAAGTAATTTCTACTTCTGCATTGTTAATTTCTTTTAATGATGCTACTTTGTCTTCTACTTCTCTTGGTAAAGACTCTGCAACAGGGCAATTAGGTGATGTTAAAGTCATTAATATTTTAGCATCATTATTTTCATTTACAAAAACATCATAAATTAACCCTAACTCGTAAATATCTACGGGTATTTCTGGATCGTAAATGGTTTTTATAACCCGAACAATTTTATCTCCAATTTCTTCTAATTCTGCGTCGTTCATTAATATATAGTATTATTTTTATTTTGCTTGTAAAGCAATTGCATACATTTTAATTTGTTTTATCATCGAAACCAAACCGTTTGCTCGGGTTGGACTTAAGTGCTCTTTTAAACCAATTTGATCAATAAAGTTGGTGTCAGCATTTAAAATATCTTCTGCTTTTTGATTGGAAAAAACACGCAATAACAAAGCAACAATTCCTTTGGTTAAAATAGCATCACTATCTGCGGTAAAAACAAGTTTTTCATTCTGTAATTCTGAATGTAACCAAACTTTAGATTGACATCCTTTGATCAAGTTTTCATCCAATTTAAAGGCGGAATCAATTAGAGGTAATGACTTTCCTAAATCAATAATATATTCATAACGCTCCATCCAATCATCAAACATCGAAAACTCATCAATAATTTCTTCTTGTATTTCTTTGATAGTCATTTTTTAAACTTATTTTTGTACAGGCTAAAGACCTATTTTATCTGAGCGACAAAATTACGATAAAATTGGTATTTATTCCTATTTAGTTTAAATATAAATAAGGTTTAACATAGATTTAAACCAATAACAAGAATAAATCTTTCTAAACAGAAAGTTAAAATTAAGAGATGAGTAAATTATTAGCAGTTGGTACAGTAGCTTTTGATGCTATTGAAACACCATTTGGCAAAACAGATAAAATATTAGGTGGTTCAGGAACTTTTGTAGGCTTAGCAGCGAGTCAGTTTGGAGTAGAAACAGGGATTGTTTCTGTTGTTGGGGGAGATTTTCCACAATCTTATTTAGACATGATGAACTCTAAAGGGATTAATACGGATGGAGTTGAAATTATAAAAGAAGGCAAAACTTTTTTCTGGAGCGGTAAGTATCATAACGATATGAATTCTCGAGATACGTTAATTACTGAGTTAAATGTTTTAGAAAATTTTTCTCCGGTGGTTCCAGAAAATTTTAAAGATGCAGAAGTTGTTATGTTGGGTAATTTACACCCTTTAACACAAGCCTCGGTTTTGGATCAAATGGAGGTTACACCAAAATTAGTAGTGCTAGATACGATGAATTTTTGGATGGATATTGCCCTAGAAGATTTACACAATGTAATTAAAAGAATAGATGTAATTACCATTAATGACGAAGAAGCACGTCAGTTAAGTGGAGAATACTCGTTAGTAAATGCAGCTAAGAAAATCCATGAAATGGGTCCAAAATATGTGGTCATTAAAAAAGGAGAACACGGCGCTTTGTTATTTAACGAAGGGAATATGTTTTTTGCACCGGCATTGCCTTTAGCAGAAGTTTTTGACCCAACAGGAGCAGGAGACACATTTGCTGGAGGTTTTTGTGGGTTTTTAGCAAAAACAGAAGACATTTCTTTTGAAAACATGAAAAACGCAATTATTTACGGCTCTAATTTGGCTTCGTTTTGTGTAGAAAAATTTGGTACACAAAGAATGGAAGAGTTAACAAAAGAAGAAGTTACAAAACGCTTAGAGGCGTTTAAGCAACTAACACAATTTGATATAGAAATCTCATAAATATAAATCCGCGCTTTTTGCTGCGGATTTTTTTATCACTTAAAACAAACAATAACTAAGAAAATGAGTGACGCTTTAAAACACGAATGTGGAATTGCAATGGTAAGATTGTTAAAACCATTGCAATATTATAAAGACAAATACGGAATCGCTTTTTACGGAATTAATAAAATGTATTTGCTAATGGAAAAACAGCACAACCGTGGTCAAGATGGTGCTGGATTTGCAAGTGTAAAGTTTAATGTAAATCCTGGAACTAGATATATTAGCAGAATTCGTTCAAATCAATCACAACCTATTCAAGATATTTTTGCTCAAATTAATAACAGATTAAATGGAGTTTTAGAAGAAAACCCAGATAAAAAAAATGACATTACTTGGCAAGAAGAAAACATGCCTTATTTAGGAAACTTATTTTTAGGCCATGTTCGTTACGGAACCTTTGGTAAAAATAGTATAGAAAGTGTACATCCATTTTTACGTCAAAGTAATTGGAAACATCAAAACTTAATTGTTGCTGGTAACTTTAACATGACCAATTCTAAACAATTATTAGAAGAGTTGATTGAGTTAGGACAACACCCCAAAGAGTTTACAGATACAGTTACTGTAATGGAAAAAATTGGGCATTTCTTAGAAGAAGAAGTAGCAAATTTATATTTAAAAGCGAAAGAAAAAGGATATACTAAAAAAGATGCATCACCTTATATTGAGGAGCATTTAGATTTACAAAATGTATTACAACGTTCTTCTAAAAATTGGGATGGAGGCTACGCAATGGCAGGTTTAGTTGGCCATGGAGATGCGTTTGTGCTTAGAGATCCTTCAGGCATTAGACCTACTTTTTATTATCAAGATGATGAAGTTGTTGTTGTAGCATCAGAAAGACCCGTTATTCAAACTGTATTTAATGTTTCTATTGATAAGGTTAAAGAATTGGAAAGAGGTCATGCATTAATTATAAAAAAAGATGGTCAAATTGATGTAAAATCGATTTTAGAACAAAAAGAAAAGAAGGCCTGTTCTTTTGAGCGTATTTATTTTTCTAGAGGAAGTGATGCTTCTATTTATGAAGAACGTAAAAATTTAGGAAAATTAGTTTTTCCTCAAGTCCTTAAATCAATAAATAACGACATTACAAATTCTGTTTTTTCATATATTCCAAATACAGCTGAAACTTCTTTTTACGGAATGACAGAAGCTGCTGAGGATGTCTTAAACCAACAAAAAACTGCAAAAATTTTAGCTGGAGGAAAATCTCTTTCGGCAGAAAAAGTAACAGAAATTTTATCTGAAAGACCTCGTTTTGAAAAAATAGCGATAAAAGACGCAAAATTAAGAACCTTTATTGCTGATGATAATAGTAGAGATGATTTAGTAGCTCACGTTTATGACGTAACCTATGGAGTTGTAAAACCTACTGATAATTTAGTAATTATTGACGATAGTATTGTAAGAGGAACTACTTTAAAGAAAAGTATCATTAAAATTTTAGACAGATTACAACCTAAGAAAATAGTGGTGGTTTCTTCAGCGCCTCAAATTCGTTATCCAGATTGTTATGGAATTGATATGGCAAAAATTGAAGATTTTATTGCTTTTAGAGCTGCCTTAGAATTGTTAAAAAACACAAATCAATATCATATTGTAGATGAAGTGTATAAAAAAGCAATTGCTCAAAAAAACAAACCTGATAGTGAAATAGTAAACTATGTAAAAGAAATTTACGCTCCTTTTACCGATGAAGAAATCTCTAATAAAACAGCTGAAATGTTAAAAACATCTGACATCAATGCAGAAGTTGAGGTAATTTATCAATCGGTAGACAATTTACACATTGCGTGTCCAGATAACTTAGGAGATTGGTATTTTACAGGAGATTACCCAACAGATGGCGGACATAGAGTTGTTAACCAGGCGTTTATTAATTTCTACGAAGGCAATAACGAAAGAGCTTATTAATAGCTTTAAAGCACATAAAAAAAGCATCTCATTTGAGATGCTTTTTTTTATTGAGTGAAATACTCAAAAAAGATATTTTTTATTTTGAAGCTGCGTATCTTTTTGCAACTTCATTCCAGTTGATTACATTAAAAAATGCATTGATATAATCTGGTCTTCTATTTTGGTAATTTAAATAGTATGCATGTTCCCAAACGTCTATTCCTAAAATTGGAGTTCCTCCACAACCATTAGACATTAAAGGATTGTCTTGATTTGCTGTAGAGCAAACTTCTACTTTACCACCTTTATGAACACACAACCAAGCCCATCCAGAACCAAATTGTGTTGCAGCTGCTTTAGAAAAAGCATCTTTAAAACCATCTACAGAACCAAATTCAGCTTCTATAGCAGCTTTTAATTCTCCAGATAATTCTCCTTTATTAGTTGGATTCATAACTGACCAAAACAACGAGTGGTTAAAAAAACCACCACCATTATTTCTAACAGCTTTGTTGTTCATGTCTAAGTTCGTTAAAATATCCTCAATAGATTTTTCTTCTAAATCAGTTCCAGCTATTGCATTGTTTAAGTTGTTTGTATATCCTTGGTGATGTTTGCTATGGTGAATTTCCATAGTTCTAGCATCAATATGTGGTTCTAACGCATCGTATGCGTATCCTAATTCTGGTAATTGAAAAGCCATAATTATTTGTTTTTGTGATTAAATTTATTGTTTATCAACTCTATGCTGAATTTCTATATTCACAAATTTAGCGGAAATATCTTTGACCAACAACTAGTATTGGTTTTGATTTTTTATGTGGTTATAAAGAAAAATTATAGCCTAATAATTAGCATCTTCAGGATACTTGGCCATAAACGATTCTGCTTTCTCCACCATTTTTGTATTTCCACAGAAAAAAGGAACACGTTGGTGTAACTCTGTAGGTTGTAAATCAAGAATTCTTTGATATCCGTCAGAAGCTTTTCCATTTGCTTGTTCTGCTAAAAAAGACATTGGATTGCATTCGTATAACAAACGTAATTTTCCTTTAGGACCAATTTTACTGGTAGGATATAAATAAATTCCGCCTTTTAACATATTTCTATGAAAGTCTGAAACTAAAGAACCAATATATCTAGAAGTATAAGGTCTATCTTCATTTTCTTCTTGACAATATTTTAAATATTCTTTTACTCCCTGCGGAAAATGGACATAATTTCCTTCGTTGATAGAATAAATTTTTCCAACTTCAGGAAAAGTGATATTAGGATGCGATAAATAAAAAGTTCCAATTGCGGGATTTAATGTAAAACCGTTTACACCTTTTCCTGTTGTAAAAACCAACATGGTAGAGGTTCCGTAGGCAACATATCCAGCGGCAACTTGCTGATTTCCTTTCTGTAAAAAATCTTCTTTTGTAACGGGTGCTCCAATAGGTGAAACTCTTCTATAAATAGAAAAAATAGTTCCAACTGAAATATTTACATCGATGTTAGAAGAACCGTCTAAAGGATCCATCAAAAGCACATATTTATTTTCATTTGCTTTATTTCTTCCCTCAACCACAACGTAATCATCTTCTTCTTCACTTGCAATTCCACACACAATTTCTCTATTGATAATGGTTTGCTTAAACAAGTCGTTAGCCAACACATCTAGTTTTTGTTGCGCTTCTCCTTGAATGTTAATATCTCCTGCAGCACCTGTAACATCTACTAAACCTGCTTTTCTAATTTCATGATTTACTACTTTAGCAGCCAATCTTATGGAGTTAATAATTCTAGATAATTCTCCTGAAGAGTACTTAAAATACATTTGATTCTCGATGATAAATTCTCCGAGAGTCGTATGAGCTTGATTCATGTCAATAAAATATAAATGGTTTACAAATATCGTTTAAATTTGCGTTACTTAAATAAATATTATGAGTTTTATCGTTAGAAAAGGAGAAAAAGAAGACATGAAAAATGTGATGAGGTTAATTAAAGAACTTGCAGCGTTTGAAAAATTACCCAATGAAGTAGAAATTTCAGAAGCTGATTTAATAAAAGACGGATTTTCTGAGCATCCGAAATTTATGACATTTGTTGCAGAAGAAAATAATGAAATTATTGGAGCAACATTATTCTATGAAAGATATTCTACTTGGAAAGGTCGTGTGATTCATTTAGAAGATTTAATTGTAACCGAACAAAAAAGAGGTTTTGGAGTTGGAATGGCTTTGTACACAGCCATATTAAAATACGCTTATGATATGGGTGCAAAAAGAGTTGTATGGGATGTATTAGATTGGAACCAAAATGCAATTGATTTCTACAAAAGTACTGGGGCAAATGTATTAGAAGATTGGCAAGTTGTTCATATGAGAGAAGATGCTTTGAAGAAATTTATTGAAACCAAATAATGAAAATTTTCAAATTTGGAGGAGCTTCTATAAAAAATGCAGAAGGGGTTAAAAATTTAGTTCGAGTATTAAATTTCGAAGGAACTAAAAACACATTTGTCATTGTTTCTGCAATGGGAAAAATGACAAATGCTTTCGAAAAAGTTGTTTATAACTACTTAAATGATGTTTCTGAGTTAAAAAATTCGATAAACCAAATCCAGCTTTTTCATCAACATATTTTATCAGAATTGTTTGAAAGTGAGCATCTAATAAACAATCAGGTAACTCAATTATTTGGACAATTACAAGGTTTTTTAATTCAAAATAAAAACAAAGAGTATAGTTATGTTTATGATCAGGTTGTTTGTTATGGAGAATTATTATCCACAAAAATTGTAAGTGAGTTTTTAAAAGATTCTGAAATTAAAAATAATTGGTTGGATGTTAGAGAAATTATTAAAACAGATTCTAATTTTAGAAATGCATCTGTAAATTGGGAAGAAACACAAATAAATACACAAAAATTAAATCAACAAGAATTATACATTACACAAGGGTTTATTAGCCAAGATGCAAAAGGAAATACAACTACTTTAGGAAGAGAAGGATCTGATTTTACAGCCGGAATTTTAGCCTATTGTTTGCAAGCAGAAAGTGTAACTATTTGGAAAGATGTTGATGGTGTTTTAAATGCAGATCCAAGAGTTTTTCAAGACACTATATTGCTACAACAAATTTCATATCAAGAAGCCATTGAAATGGCTTTTTATGGCGCATCGGTTATACATCCAAAGACAATAAAGCCATTAGAAAATAAAAGAATTCCGTTATATGTTAGGTCTTTTCTAAATTTAGAAAATCCAGGCACAAAAGTTAGTAAAGGAGCTCAGTTAGTGCCTAAAACGAGTTGTTTTATCGTAAAGAAAAATCAAATTTTAGTTTCTATTTCTGCAAAAGATTTTTCTTTTATGGTGGAAAGGAATTTGAGTTATATTTTCGAATTACTGCATCAGTATAAAATAAAAGTGAATTTAATTCAGAATTCGGCCATTAGTTTTTCGGTGTGTATTGAAGACAACTATTCTAATTTTACTCATTTTTATAAAGAGTTAAGTCCTAGTTTTAACGTTAAGTATAATGAAAACGTAACCATGTTTACCATTAGGCACTTTAATTCAGAGTCGATAAAAAAAATCGAAAAAAAAGGAATTTTGCTGTTACAACAAACCAGTAGAGAAACAGTTCAGTTAGTAATCGATGAAAAAAATTAATTATGCTAACTAATATTTTTACATTAAGTTTGTGGTTATGTCAATTTTTAGCGAATGAGTTTAGTAACATCTAAAGAAATTGCAACTGTTTTAGGGGTGTCCAAGTACGGGTTTTTAGGAACTTTTGTTGGATGGATTTTGATGAGGGTTTTAAGCATCTCTGCTATCAATAGGATTTATAATAAACATAAGCACAAAAAAGACTTAGATTTTTTAAACGGAATTTTAGGGGATTTTCAAATTGAATTTGAAATTCCTGACGAAGACTTAAAAAGAATTCCAAAAGAAGGGCCATTTATAACAGTATCAAATCATCCTTTAGGAGGAATAGACGGAATTTTGTTATTAAAACTACTGCTTCAAGAAAGACCAGATTATAAAATAATTGCCAATTTTTTACTGCATAGAATAGAGCCTTTAAAGCCTTATGTTATGCCCGTAAACCCTTTTGAAACACATAAAGACGCGAAGTCTAGTGTTGCTGGAATTAAGAGCGCACTGTTGCATTTAAAAAACGGAAATCCCTTAGGAATTTTTCCTGCTGGAGAAGTTTCTACCTATAGAGATGGAAAATTAATGGTGGATAAACCATGGGAAGAAGGCGCTGTTAGATTAATAAAAAAAGCACAAGTTCCCGTAATTCCAATTTATTTTCATGCAAAAAATAGCAATTTATTTTATGTCTTGTCTAAAATTAGCGATACGTTTAGAACTGCAAAATTACCGTCAGAATTACTCTCTCAGAAACATAGAGTTATAAAGGTAAGAATAGGAAAACCTATTTCTGTTAAAGATCAAGATTCTTATGAAGATATTACTTCTTTCTATGAGTTTATTAGAAGGAAAACGTATATGTTGGCAAATTCTTTTGAGAAAAAAACGCAAAAAATTCTTTCTGCCAAAAACCTTAAACTACCAAAAACCCCAAAAGAGATTATCTCACAAAAAAATGTTCGATATTTTATTAGAGAAATAGAAAATTTAAGGGAAAATGATAAAAGACTGCTAGAAAGTAAAAATTATGAAGTGTTTTTTGCAAGTGCAAAAGAGATTCCAAATTTACTGCAAGAAGTTGGTCGACTTAGAGAAATTACTTTTAGAGATGTTGGTGAAGGAACAAATAAAGCGATAGATTTAGACAAATTCGATAAATATTATCACCATTTATTATTATGGGATATAGAAGCAAACATGCTTGTTGGTGCCTATAGAATGGGACTTGGAAAAGATATTTACAAAAAATACGGTATTGCAGGTTTTTATATTCATACCTTATTTCGTTTTGAACCAGAATTGTATTCTATGATGGAGAATACCATAGAAATGGGAAGAGCGTTTATTGTAAAAGAATATCAACAAAAACCAATGCCTTTATTTTTATTGTGGAAAGGAATTGTGCATGTTACATTGCGTTATCCTGAATATAAATACTTAATGGGAGGCGTTAGTATAAGCAATCAATTTTCAGAATTTTCAAAATCGTTGATGATAGAATTTATGAAATCTCATTATTACGATCCTTATATAGCACAATATATTTTTCCTAAAAAAGAGTTCAAAGTAAAACTAAAAGACGTTGATAAAGACTTTGTTTTTGATGCCACCAAAGCAGACATGCAAAAGTTTGATAAAATTATCGATGAAATTGAGCCAGGTGCATTAAGAATTCCGGTTTTGATAAAAAAATACGTAAAACAAAACGCGCGATTGGTTGCTTTTAACGTAGATCCTAAATTTAACAATGCTGTAGACGGGTTGATGTATATTAGAGTTGCAGATATACCAGACAGTACCGTAAAACCTGTTATGGAAGAATTCCAGGCAGAATTGGAGCGCAAAGCTACAGAGCTTCAAGAGCAACATAAGCCTGCAAACGAATAAGATTTTTTAGATAGAAGCTGTTTTTTTAGTTTTTGTGTAATTAACTGATTGTTAAAGAATATAATGTTTACCGGTCTTAAGGGAGTTTACTTTTCTTCAAATTCAGGAGGTACATGGTCGGTTGCTATTGCGCCTAATACTGATAATAGACGTGCTGTTACTGTAGGTTCTGATGGAAGTTTTTACATTCAAAATCAAACAGGTGACATTAAAAAATACAACATAGGAGCTAATACTTTTTCTACAATTGGTGTTAAACCAGGAGGTTATGATTCTCAAGGAGGCTATAATCAAACGTTATTGTTTAAAGACGGAATGTTTCTATCAGGAGAAGTAAATGGTCATACGTCTATAGATAATGGAGCAAGCTGGAATAATTCTTTGAACGGATATTGGGGTAGTCCAGCTGATGCAGGAACGTATGTGCATTCAGATCATCATGGAATGGGAACATTAGATGGGCAATATGAATTTTGGAGCGCAAATGATGGTGGATTAAACTTTACAACATTTAGTTCTATAAACGATGTTAAACCAACCACAGTTTATAAATCAAATGGTGTAATTGTATCTCAAATATATGATGTTGCTATTACTCCTACTTTATCTCAAGGAGATTACATGCTAGGGTTACAAGATAATGATGGCTTTAGTAAAGAAATGCATAACGGCACAAGACAATGGATTTCTGCTTCTGCAGGAGATGGAGTTACAGTTGCTATCAATTATAACAACCCCTCAATTAGATACTTAGGTGGATTTAATGGTAATTTTCATAAAACTGGAACTGGTTATACTGGGAAATATAATGGTGAGACTAATGGAACAATTCCAGGGGCAGGGCAACTTTGGCCATTAGAAATTCACACTACAGACCCAACAATACTATATGCAGGTGGAGATGATGTGTATAAGATTACAGACCCAAATGCTGCAGCAAGTATAGCAACAGGAGTTACAAATGCTGTAAAATTAAATGCTGGAGCAGCCCTAATAGAAAAAATCTCTACACATGGTAATGGAATTGCTGTTGTTGGAAATGCTACGTCAAAATATTCTAAAGACGCAGGTGCAAATTGGCTAACATTAACAGAGCCAGGAGGAGGTTGGATTAATTCTGTTGATTTTGATCAATCTAATACATCAAACGTGTACGTTACTGTTTCTGGGTATTCAGATGGAAATAAAGTTTTTAAATCTACAGATAGCGGTGCAACCTGGACAAACATTTCTACAGGTTTACCAAATATTGTAATGCATGAAGTTGTATTAAAACAAAACCAAGGAACAGAAATTTTATTTGTTGGAACAGAAATAGGTGTATACTTTAAAAATGGAGCTGACAATTGGAAAAAATTTGGATCAGGTTTACCTAATGTTATTGTAAGAGACATAGACATAAACTATACAGAAGATAAATTGGTTGCTGCCAGTTTTGGAAGAGGTTTATGGCATATTAATATTGCTAATAGTACTTTAGGAATTGATAAAACAGCATTTAATGTTTCTCCTTTTTCTGCATATCCAAGTCCAGTTTTAGACGGAAAGTTAAATTTTAAAGTAGATCAAGCAAATGCTAATTTTGAATATAAAATTTATAATGTTTTAGGTGGAATTGTAGCTGAAGGAAAGAAAGACACAAATTCTGGCACCATTAATGTATCTAAATTACATACAGGAATTTATATGTTAAAAGCATATAAAGACGGAATTGTTTTCCCTACTGTTAAATTTTTAGTTTCTAATAAATAAGTATGAATTTTAAGAACTGTATTTTTCTAATTTTCAGCATTGCATTAGTAGGCTGTAATCAAAAAACACTCACAATTAATTCTTCAGTAAAAAGAATTGTTTACCCGGGAGTTGTTGGCCTTTCACCATCTGTTGAATATAAAATTAGTTTTGAAAGTTCAAGTGATTTTAAAATTGACGCTCTAAAATTAAATACTAACGAGATTAAAGAATTTTCACTTTATGATGAAAGCACAAGAAAATCTATCATTAGTGCTAATTTGTTAAAAAGCGGGAAATATGCGATAAGCTTTAAAGTAAAAAATATTAGAGATATTAAAAAGCCAGAAGAAGCTACGATATTTATTTTATCTAATAATAAAACAATTAAGAAAAAAGGTAAGATAAAAACAATTGAGCCATTAAGACTTCGATAATATTATTTAGAAATAAAAAAGCCAAACAAATGTGTTTGGCTTTTTTTATACGTTTTAAAAATTGATTTAAAACCAACCTTTCTTATTTGTTTGATACATGTAAACAAACTCTTCATCAGATTTTGTTAGATAGATAATTCCTTCAATTAGCGTAATAATCCCCATAGCCCAAGCAGCAATACCACAGGTAATAACCCCTAAAATAAAAGTACAAACTAATATTATAATTCCTTCTTGAGTATATCCTAAAATAAATTTATGAATTCCTAACGGACCAAGAATGATTGCTAAAATACCAGCAATAACTCTTTTACTGGATTCATTTGGAATAGAATTTCCGTTTTCATCTATAACTTGCATGTGTTTCTTTTTAAAGATTGAAATATAAAACTACAAAAAAGAAGCGTCTTTTGGTTCCCAAAGTTCAATTTTATTTCCATCTAAATCTACAATCCAGCCAAATTTTCCATAGTCATATTCTTCAATTTTATCAATAACAGTAACACCTTCTTTTTTTAATTGTTCTAACAATTCAACTAAATTTTCAACTCTATAATTAAACATAAAGTCTTTTTTTGAAGGTTCAAAATAGGTTGTGTCTTTTGCAAACGGACTCCATTGTGTAGAGCATTTATTTCCTTTTTCGTCTTTCCACCAAAAAGTACAGCCCCAATCATCGGTATTAAAACCTAAATACTTTTTGTACCAATCTTTTGTTTCTGACGGATTTGCTGTTTTAAAAAACAAACCACCAATTCCGGTTACTTTTCCTTTTTTCATCTTGTAAAACTTGAGATGTTACAAGTTAGCAAAATTTTTGTTTTATTTTATCTACAATTGTCTGTGCTAGTTTTTGGTTGCTTTCTACTGTCCAACCCGCAACATGAGGAGATAAAATTACATTTTCAGACTGAATTAAATACTTGAAAGCTTTAGGCATTTCAGTTGTAAATAACCCCTCGAAAGATGCTTTTTCATATTCCAACACGTCCAATCCAGCACCTAAAATTTTTCCTTTTTGTAAAGCTTCAACCAAATCTTTGGTAACAACAGATTTTCCTCTTGCCGTATTAAGAAGCCAAAACGGTTTTTTAAACTGATTGATAAACGTTGTGTTTATCATATTTGTGGTTAATGAAGTTTGAGGCGTATGCAAACTCAATACATCTGCGTTTTCTTGAATTTCTTTAAGTGATACTTGTTTGCAGTTTTTATCACCAACGTTCGATTGAATATCATAACACAGTACATCAACATCAAAACCTTTGAGTTTTTTAGCAAACGATTTTCCCATGTTCCCATAACCAATAATTCCAACCGTTTTTCCGTCTAATTCAATCCCGCGATTTTGTTCACGCAACCATTTTCCGTTTCTAACTTCATTATCGGCTTTATTTAATTTATTGAAAAGAGAAAGTAACATTCCCAATGCGTGTTCTCCAACTGCATTTCTATTTCCTTCAGGAGCAGAAATTAAATGCACTTCTTTTTTGGTTGCATAGTTGCAATCTATATTTTCCAATCCTGCACCAACTCTACCAATAAATTTTAGGTTTGTTGCTTTGTCTAAAAATTGTTTATCTATGGTAAAACGACTACGAATGATAATACCATCATAAGTATTAATTTTAGATTCAATTTCATCTTTTGAAGAAGCATAATCTTCGTCATTTGTAAAACCCAACTCATTGAGTTGATTCAATAATAACGGATGATTAGAATCTAAGTGAAGGATTTTCATAAGAAAAGATTGTTATTTTATAACTTACGGTCATTTCTGCGAAGGCAGAAATCTAAAAAAAGACTTTCTATGGATTCCTGCCTTCGCAGGAATGACAACTACTTAATTTAATACTGCTCGCTTTCATTCGGAAAATCTTTGCTTTTTACATCTGCATTGTATTGTTGAAAAGCACTGGTCATATCTGCATATAAATCTAAATACCTACGTAAAAAACGAGGATTAAATTCATGCGTCATTCCCAACATATCGTGAGTAACTAAAACCTGTCCATCAACACCACCACCAGCACCAATTCCAATTACAGGAATTGAAATACTTTCAGCTACTTTTTTCGCTAATTTTGCAGGAACTTTTTCTAATACAATGGCAAAACAGCCAATTTTTTCTAACAACAAAGCATCTTCTAACAATTTATCTGCTTCTTCTTCTTCTTTTGCTCTAACGGTATAAGTCCCGAATTTATAGATAGATTGTGGCGTTAAGCCTAAATGTCCCATTACTGGAATACCAGCATTTAATATTCTTTTAATAGATTCTTTTATTTCTTTTCCTCCTTCTAATTTTACAGCATGTCCGCCAGACTCTTTCATAATTCTAATGGCAGAGCGCAAGGCTTCTTTTGGATCTGATTGATAACTACCAAAAGGCAAATCAACCACCACCAAACTACGCTCTATTCCTCTTACTACTGAACTTGCATGATAAATCATTTGGTCTAAAGTAATAGGCAACGTGGTTTCATGACCCGCCATTACATTAGAGGCAGAATCACCAACTAAAATGACATCAATTCCTGCACCATCTAAAATTTTTGCCATGGTAAAGTCATAGGCAGTTAACATTGATATTTTTTGACCATTAGCTTTCATATCTACTAATGATTTTGTGGTAACTCTCTTATATTGTTTTTTTGCAACAGACATTTTCTATAATTTTATCTCTGGTAAAAATACGTAAATATTCGTATCAAGACTCCTTTTTTTCTTCTAGTTAATCTTCTGTTAATCTTTGAAGAAGAATTTTAAATCTTCATTTATTTGAATAGATTTACTCAACTAATCCTATTTTATCATGAAAAAAATTATAACATTTTTACTTCTAGCAACTCTTACTTTTTCATTGAATGCTCAAAAAAGAGAGGAAACAAAAGCTGTTAGAGTAGCAGTCCAAAACTTTTTTAAAGGATTTCATAAAGGGGATGTTGCGTTGTTAAAAACGACTATTCATAAAGATTTACACTCACAAACTACTTTTATTAATGGTAAAGGTGAAAGTGTTTTACGATCAGATGCGAAAGCATATGAAAGCTTGGTTGCTTTTGCAGAAAAAGTAAAACCAACAGATAATTATTTTGAAAAAATTCTCTCTTATACCATTCATATTGATGGAAATTTAGCTTCTGTTTGGACACCTTATGAGTTTTATAACAACCAAAAATTTAGTCATTGTGGCGCCAATTCTTTTCAGCTTTTTAACAATAATGGCAATTGGGAAATTATCTATATAGTAGATACACGTAGAAAAAACGATTGTAAAGCACCTCAGAAATAGAGGTTATCAAAAACGGAGCTTTAGTTTAAATTGAATATCTTTGATGTTCAGAGTTCAAAATGTCAGAAAATCCAACAAAACATATTTTAAATCCAAATACTTGGATTGATCTATACGCCGATTATTTATTTAATTATGCAGTTGTACGTGTAAATAATAATGATATGGCAAAAGATTTGGTGCAAGAAACTTTTTTTGCAGGATTAAAATCAGCCAAAAATTTTGAAGGAAAAGCAACTGAGAGAACTTGGTTGGTGGCAATACTGAAGCGTAAAATAATCGATTATTATCGTAAAATAAATTCTAAAAAAGGAAAAGCCGAAGTTAGGATGAATTTTTATGAAGATAGTGAAAATGATGGAAGTTGGATTGAAGAACGCGTTCCTCAAACTTGGGGTAATGATGCAGATAAGCTGATAGAAACCACAGAATTAAAATCGGCAATAGATCAATGTATTGATAATTTACCAGAAAAATATGCACTCGTTTTTAGAATGAAAACGATTCAAGAATTTGAAACAGAAGAAATCTGTAAGGAGTTAAATATAACTGCGTCAAATCTTTGGGTTATCATTCATAGAGCAAGAACGCAACTTAGAAAATGTATGGAAGATAACTGGTTTAATAGCTAATATAAAATGGCAAAATTTAGTATAACTTGTGATGAAGCAACAACCATTTGCGACAAAAGTCAATATGGAGAAGCAACATTTTTAGAAAAAATAAAATTAAACCTTCACTTTCTTTTATGCAAAATATGCGGGCTGTACTCGAAACAAAATGCTAAAATGACCAAAATTTATAAGATGAAAGAAACCGATTGTAAAAAAGAACATCGTTGTTTATCTAAAGAAGAAAAAGAGCAGTTGAAAAAAGAACTTCAAGAATTAGAAGGATAGAAAGAATGCATTTTTTACCCGAAAAAATAGAGGACTATGTTGTAAAACATACTCAAAATGAACCTCAAATCTTAAAAGAATTATCTAAAGAAACTTGGCAAAAAGTATTGAATCCAAGAATGTTAAGTGGTGATTTTCAAGGCAGAGTATTGTCTATGCTTTCAAAATTAGTTCAACCTAAAAGCGTTTTAGAAATTGGCACATATACTGGTTATTCTGCGTTGTGTATTGCAGAAGGATTGCATCCAGAAGGGATCATACACACCATAGATAAAAACGAAGAACTGTATAGTTTGCAAGAAAAATATTTTAAAAAATCAGGGTATCAGAATCAGATTCAACAATATGTTGGAAATGCATTAGACATTATTCCAACAATGAATACAACCTTCGATTTGGTGTTTATAGATGCAGACAAATCAAACTATATCAATTACTTTCATTTGATTATGGAGAAGATGAATTCTGGCGGAATTATTTTATCCGATAACGTTTTGTGGAGTGGAAAAGTAATAGAAGAGCTTAACGAAAAAGATATGGATACTAAAGTATTGCTAGCATACAATACACTATTAAATTCTGATGATAGGTTAGAAACTGTTTTGTTACCAATACGAGACGGGTTGACAATTAGTAGAGTAAAGTAGTAGTCATTGCGAACTTAGTGAAGCAATCTTTTTATTAGAAAGAGATTACTTCGTCGAAAAACTCCTCGTAACGACGTTACATATTCCTTTTTACAGGACCCGTAATATCTTCTTTTACCTTATTGATTTCTTCAGCAACATCTTTTGCAATGCTTGTATCAATTCCTTGTTTGTCGGCAGTTTCGTTGATTTCTCTTTTAATATCATTCGTGGCATCTTTTAACTGACGCATTCCTTTTCCAAGACCACGAGCAATTTCCGGAATTTTATCTGCACCAAACAACATCACCACTATCAGACCGATAACAATTATTTCTGGACCACCAATAAATAAAAAATGTGCATTCATACGGATGCAAAGTTAACCATTTCTATAATTAGATTCTAAAAATAAATTGTAATTTAGAATCGCTAACCAAACTATTTTAAAATGATGCTCAAAAAAGTATTCTTTAGCCTCTTGATACTAGCTTTTTTTGCCAATTGTAAAACGGCAAAATTAAACAGAACCATTTCTAAAAAAGTAAATACGCCTTTTTATAAAAATCAATTTACAGGCATTTATATTTATGATATAAAGGCTGACAAGGAAGTCTATAATTACAATGGAGACAAATATTTTACTCCGGCAAGCAACACTAAACTTTTCACCTTATTTACAGGGCTAACCATGTTGCCAGATTCTATTCCAGCTTTTAAATACGCTGTAAATAAAGATACTATTACCATTCAAGGAACAGGAGACCCAACATTTTTGCACAATTATTTTAAAGATAGTACCGCTTTAAAAATGGTAAACACTTATGCAAAAGCAAATTTAATTATCAATAATACAACAGATAAACGTTACGGACCGGGGTGGGCCTGGGAAGATTATGACACCTATTTTAGTCCAGAAAGAAGTGCTTTTCCGATGTATGGAAATGTAGTTACCGTTCAAAATGAAGATTCAATTGTTGTGCAACCATCCTATTATCAACAAAAAATAAAAATTACAGAGGATTTTTATGGAAGAGACGAATACAAAAACAATTTCTATTTTAGAAAAGATAGAAAAAGTGAAACGGAGATTCCGTTTTTGATAGATTCTACTATTGTTGCCTCACTTTGGAATGACATTGCTCCGAATAAAGTTTCTATCATTACATCCTCCGCTTTAAAACCATCAACTGTTGCGTATAGTGTTCCGTCTGACACTTTATACAGACGTATGATGGAAGTAAGCGACAATTTTTTAGCAGAACAAATTTTAATTTTGGCATCTTCTACCTTGTCAGACACATTAAGTTCTTCTAGAGTTAGAAAATACGTATTAGAAAATCAATTAAAAGACTTAAAACAACAACCGCGTTGGGTTGATGGTTCTGGATTGAGCAGGTATAATTTATTTTCTCCTGCCTCTTTGGTAGATGTGTTATCAAGAATGTACAAAATGATTCCTCAAGAACGTTTGTTCCGTTTATTTCCAGTGGGCGGAGAATTCGGAACCATAAAAAATTGGTATGCAGGAAAAGAAAAACCTTATGTGTTTGCCAAAACCGGAACGGTAGGCAACAACCATAATGTTAGTGGTTATTTATTGACAAATTCAGGAAAAGTTTTGGTGTTTAGTTTTATGAACAATCACTTTAAGAAAACCAACGACGAAGTAAGAACTCAAATGCAAACCGCTTTTGAGTGGTTGCGCGATCATTATTAACTATTTTTTAATCAACATCCGTTTAATTTCATTCAACTTCATCAAGGCCTCAATCGGAGTTAAGGTATCAATATTGGTTGATAAAATTTCTTCTTTGATATTTTCTAATAAAGGATCATCCAACTGAAAAAAACTCAATTGCATTTCTTCGTGTTGTACGGTTTTTAAAGTTTCCTTTACTTCTTTATTCGAATGATTTTTCTCTAATTGTTCTAGTATTTTATTTGCTCTATGAATTACCTGAGTTGGCATTCCAGCCAGTTTAGCAACATGAATTCCGAAACTATGATTAGAGCCACCAGCAACCAACTTACGTAAGAAAATAATAGTGTCTTTGAGCTCTTTTACAGAAACATTGAAATTTTTAACACGGCTAAAAGTTTCGGTCATGTCATTTAATTCGTGGTAATGCGTAGCAAATAATGTTTTCGCTTGTGATGGATGTTCATGTAAATATTCTGCAATAGCCCAAGCAATTGAAATTCCGTCATAGGTAGAAGTTCCTCTTCCAATTTCATCTAACAACACCAAACTACGTTCAGAAATATTATTAAGAATAGAAGCAGTTTCGTTCATTTCTACCATAAACGTAGATTCGCCCATCGAAATATTATCGCTTGCACCAACACGTGTAAAAATTTTATCTACCACACCAATTCTAGCATTTTGTGCAGGAACATAACTTCCCATTTGTGCCAACAACACAATCAATGCAGTTTGACGTAATATGGCCGATTTTCCAGACATGTTGGGCCCAGTAATCATAATAATTTGTTGTTGATTTCTATTCAACACCACATCATTTGCAATATACTCTTCGCCAATTGGTAATTGTTTTTCAATCACCGGATGGCGTCCGTTTTTAATTTCTAAATCGGTGCTTTCATCTAAAACCGGACGTACATAATTATTGTCAATCGCAGTTTTAGCAAAAGACAATAAACAATCTAATTTTGCAATTCCGTTTGCGTTTTGCTGAATTGGCTGCACAAAATTGATGATGTATTGAATCAATTTAGCAAAAATTTCTTGCTCTAAAAGTTGAATTTTTTCTTCTGCTCCTAAAATTTTGGTTTCGTATTCCTTCAGTTCTTCTGAAATATAGCGCTCTGCATTTACCAAGGTTTGTTTGCGAATCCACTCTTCAGGAACTTTATCTTTATGGGTATTCCGAACTTCTATATAGTATCCAAACACATTGTTGAACGCAATTTTTAAGCTAGAAATTCCTGTTCTTTCGGTTTCACGAGCTAGCATATTGTCTAAATATTCTTTTCCAGAGGTTGAAATGGCACGTAAATCATCTAACTCTTGTGAAACTCCTTTTGCAATAGCATTTCCTTTATTGATGTTTACCGGAGCATCGTCAAATACCGTTTCAGAAATTTTTGAAATCAATTCTGAACAATTGTTTAATGATTTTCCGATTTGTTTTACAGATGCATTTGTGCTTTTTTCAGCAGCCTCTTTAATCGGAATAATTGCTTGTAAAGAATTTTTTAAGTAGACAACTTCTCTTGGCGAAGCTTTTCCTGTGGCCACTTTAGAAATCAATCGTTCAATATCACTTATTTGTTTGATTTGATAGGTAACGGTTTCAAAGAACTCATCAGAATTGATTAAATAATTAACGGTTTCGTGTCGTTGCTGAATTTCCTCAATATTCTTTAAAGGCAAAGCCAACCAACGCTTTAATAAGCGTCCACCCATGGGCGAAATGGTTGCGTCTATAATATCTAAAAGTGTCACAGAGTTATTAGAAGTTCCGTGGTACAATTCTAAATTACGGACCGTAAATCTATCCATCCAAACATAATGATCTTCAGCAATTCTTGAGATATTTTGAATGTGCGATAATTGTTTGTGTTGTGTTTCCGATAAATAAAACAATACAGCACCTGCAGCTACAATTCCGCTAGATAATTCTTGAATTCCAAAACCTTTTAAACTTTTTACTTTAAAATGATTTTGCAACTTTTCTTGTGCATATTCAGGTTGAAAAACCCAATCATCTAGATAAAATGTATAAAAACGATTTTCAAAAAGTTCTAGAAATTGTTGTTTGTGTCTTTTTTCGACTAATACTTCACTTGGACTGAAATTTTGTAATAATTTATCGATGTATTCAGCATTTCCTTGTGCAACTAAATATTCTCCGGTAGACACATCTAAAAATGAAATTCCGAGTTGTTTTTTTTCAAAATGAATTGCCGCTAAAAAATTATTTGTTTTAGTATTTAATACTTCATCATTCAAAGCAACACCAGGCGTAACCAATTCTGTAACTCCACGTTTTACAATAGTTTTGGTCATTTTAGGATCTTCTAATTGATCACAAATGGCAACACGCATTCCGGCTTTTACCAACTTTGGTAAATAGGTGTTTATGGAGTGATGCGGAAAACCAGCCAAAGCAGTTTCAGTTTCGCTTCCAGCACCTCTTTTTGTCAATGTAATTCCTAAAACATGTGCTGCTTTTTTAGCATCTTCACCAAAGGTTTCGTAAAAATCGCCCACTCTAAACAACAACATGGCATCAGGATATTTTACCTTAATGGCATTATATTGTTTCATTAATGGAGTAACCTTTTTTGTGGTTGCTTTTGCCAAGTCTTTCGGAATTTTTAAATTAGTTTTGCGAAGATAATTATTCGTATATAAAGATAGAACTTTTTATGAGAAAACTAAAAAATAGCGAGTTAGGAAGAATCTCTGTTGATGAATTTAAAGATGTTACTAAAACACCTTTAATTGTAATTCTTGACAATATTAGAAGTTTAAACAACGTGGGTTCTGTTTTTAGAACCTCGGATGCTTTTTTGATTGAAAAAATTTATCTCTGCGGTATTACGGCAACCCCACCAAACAAAGAAATTCATAAAACAGCATTGGGTGCTACAGAATCTGTAGAATGGGAATATGTAAAAGATACCTTAGCATTGGTTGAGAAATTAAAGAAAGAAAATATAAAAGTATTATCCATAGAACAAGCTGAAAACAGCACCATGCTAAACGAGTTTATTCCAGCTAAAAAGCAAAAATATGCTGTTGTGATGGGTAATGAAGTGAAAGGGGTACAACAAGAAGTAGTTTCAGCTTCAGATTTGTGTATTGAAATTCCACAATTAGGCACCAAACACTCTTTGAACATATCAGTAAGTTGTGGTGTTGTATTATGGGATTTGTTTAATAAGTTAAAATAAATTGCTATTAAATACCAATGATTAGTTTCGCAATCCAAAAGTAAATTAGAATTCCAAAAATATCATTACTAGTAGTAATAAATGGCCCAGTTGCAATTGCAGGATCGATTCCTCTTTTATTTAAAAACAAAGGAATGAAAGTTCCTATTAATCCAGCAACAATAATAACCACGATTAGCGAAACAGAAATAGCAAAACCTTTTTGAAGCTCTCCGCTGTATAACCAAATAAATAAAAATAAAAAGATTGCTAAAATTAATCCGTTTAATGAAGCAAGGAGCATTTCTTTTATCAATCTACTATTGATACTTCCTTTTACATCATCGTTTGCTAAACCTTGTACGATAATTGCAGAAGATTGTACTCCAACATTTCCTGCCATAGCGGCAATTAATGGTGTAAAAAAGAATAAGATAGCATCTTCACTAAATAAATCTTGAAACCCCTCCATAATTAAGAAGGCTCCAATACCACCAATAAGACCTAAAAATAACCAAGGAATACGTGCTTTTGTTAAATGGAAAATACTATCATCAGAATCTACATCTTGAGTTAAACCTGCAGCCATTTGGTAATCTTTATCGGCTTCTTCTTTGATCACATCTACGATATCATCAATAGTAATTCTACCTAATAAAACCTCATTGTCATCTACAACCGGAATCGCCTCTAAATCATATTTTCGCATGATATTAGCAACATCTTCTGCTGGGTCACCAACATGAACAGCATCTACCTTTGGAATGTAAATTTCAGAAATATGAGTCCTTGTAGAAGCAACTAATAAATCTTTTAAAGAGAGGCGCCCTTTTAATTGACCAGCATCATTTACAACATAAATAGAATGTACTCGAGTAACTTCTTCTGCCTGAATTCGCATTTCTTTAACACATTTCAGAACATTCCAATTTTCATTTACACTCACCAACTCTTTTGCCATTAAACCACCGGCAGAATTTTCATCATAAGAAAGTAATTCTTCAATTTCTTTGACATGTTCTTCGTCTTCAATTTCAGACATTACGGCCTCTTGCCTTTCTTCAGAAAGTTCTCCAATAATATCTGCAGCATCATCCGAGTCTAGTTCTTCAACTTCTTCAGCAATTTCTTTTGCGGTAAACTGTTCTAATATTTTTTCTCGAATATCTTCATCAAGCTCAATTAAAATCTCAGAAGTTGTTTCGCTATCTAGGAGTTTAATAATATATACCGATTCTTCAAAAGAAACATCTTCTAAAATTTCTGCAATATCTGCATGATGTATTTCTTCAAACAGTTCAATAATCGCTTTATCATTTCCATTTTGGATATGTAATGCAATATCTTCTATAAGCTCTTTTGTGATTTCAAATGCCATTGTTAGCTATTTTTGCAGTCAAATTAATGAATTCTTGAACCGATAATTGCTCAGGGCGTTTCGCAAATATAGGGTCTTCTTTTAACGTATCCGAAAGATTAAAGGATTTTAAACTACCACGCAACATTTTTCTTCGTTGATTGAAACTTGTTTTTACAACTCTAAAAAATAATTTTTCATCTACAGGCAACGTATAGTTTTCTTTTCTGACCAACCTAATTACACCAGAATCTACTTTTGGAGGTGGGTTAAAAACAGAAGGAGGTACAGTAAATAAATATTCTACATCATAAAAAGCTTGTGTTAAAACGGATAAAATTCCGTACACTTTACTTCCTTCTTTTTCTGCAATTCTCTGAGCAACTTCTTTTTGAAACATACCAGCAAATTCTGGTACAAATTCTCTATTTTCTAGCGCTTTAAAAACGATTTGTGTAGAAATATTATAAGGGAAATTACCAATAATTGCCACCTGTTCTTTATTAAAAAGTTGTGTTATTTGTTGCTTTAAAAAATCGCCTTCTAGGATCTTAAATTTTTCTGAAGTTGTGTTTAAGTTTAGGTGCTCTAAAGGAAATGTTTCTTTTAAATAGGTAACAGATTCAGAATCGAGCTCCATGACAGTTACTACTGCTTTTTTTTCTAATAAATACTTTGTTAAAACCCCCATTCCAGGACCAATTTCTAACACATTATTGTATCCTTTTTCAGTTAAAGAATCTGCAATTTTCTTAGCGATTGTTTCATCGGTTAAAAAGTGTTGTCCTAAATGTTTTTTGGCTTTAACGCTCATGTTAATTTTTTACTTCGTTTGAGAAAAACTCGTTTACAATTTTTAATTCTGTCCTAAAAGCCAACATTTTATCTGCAAATTTTTGCATTCCGCCAATACGCAATCTATCAGCATCTTCTTTGTAATAATTGTCTAAATCTTCGCGAGTTTTTGCGCTGTATTGTACAGAATATGTAATTCCGCCCATATCTTCTTCAACCAACACTTGCGTTAATTTTGCTGAGGTAAATTTTCCGGTGGCTAAGACTTCTGGAATGTGGTTATGAATCCATTCTAACCATTCTTCATGAATACTTTGGTCTATGCTTAAAGTTACGTTGTAAATGTACATTTGTATGGTGGTTAATTAACAATATCTCCTCTGAGTTTCCTGTATTTTTTTCTAGCGTCAACTAAATAAATACTCGACGGATGCTCAAAAATAATCTTTTGATAGTATTCAGAAGCTTTTTCGGTATTAATTAATTGATTTAGATAAATTTCTGCAATTTGATAGATAGAATCATCAACAAAAATTCCGTCTTTATCTAGTGCAATAATTTGAGTATAGTTGTTGATTGCTTTTTGAAATTGTTTTGTTTTTGAAAACAAATCTGCTTGTTTAAACAATGCTTCATCTTCAATTTTTTGCCCTTTATAATCTCTAATTACTTTTTGTAAGGTGTCTATTGCTTGTGTGTTTTTATTTTGAAAGGCTAATAAATCGGCCTTAGCATATAACTGTAAACCAATGTCTAACGAATCTTTGGGTTGATTGTCTGAAATGATTAAAAACAAATCCAATGCATCGTTTGCAATTAGTTGTGTAGTTGATGCTTTTAACACTTTTAATTGGGCAAATGCCCATTTAAAATCGTTTTTAAAATAAGAAGTTTGCGCAACCTTAAATCGAGCTTGTTGAGCCAACGGATGATTTTTAATGCTCGTTTGTACTTGAGAAAAGTAAATCAATGCTTTGTTGTAATTTCCAATAAACACATGAACATCGCCCAATTTTAATTTAATTTCTGCTTTTTCAAATTTTGATTTTGCAATATCCATTGCATGTGTTAACACAGTAATTGCTTGCTCGGGTTTGTTTTTTTTATAGGTTAAAAACTCTGCATATGCTAACTGAATTTTTAATGTCGCAGAATTTTTGCCATAACGAGTAAAAATAGCATCAAAAAGAGATTCAATATTTTCTTGATTTGTTGCTATTGCAATTTTTACTGTATATAAATTCGCAATTAAGATTTGATCTATAAATGGACTTTTTTCTAAAATAAAATCAAAACATTTTTTAGCAGTATCAAATGCGCTGTTGTTGTAAGAATTGTACCCTAAATCTATAATGTTTACAATGTATGCTGGATTTCTGTTGTACAATGCTTTTTCTTGAATGAGCGCTTTTTCATATTCTTTTTGTTGTATAAAAAGCCAACTTAACAACTGATTCCAAACATTTTTAGGATTGCTAACCGATTTTTTAATCAGTGCTTTTTTAAACAGGATATTGTTGTTGTTTACTGGGTCATCTGTAATATATCTGCTTGTAAAACGTTGTACGGTATTTAAATAATCTTCATTTTTATCAATCAAATCAATATAAGAGGTAAACATCTTTTCAAATGCTCCTTTTTCACCATAAATTTGAGCAATTTGAAATTGATAATTTGCATTTGGGTTGTAGCGCATTGTTTCTTGATACGCTAAAATTGCATAATCCAACAAAGCATTGTCATTAAATAATCGACCAATAAACCCACCCATCCCGTTATTTGTTTTTATTGAGTTTATGGCTTTGTCATAATATATTTTTGCGGTTTCCTTTTGTTGTTGTTTTTCGTAATTATAACCCAACTCAACATTTAAATAAGAATGTTTTGGGTATGTAATTAAACGCTGCTTTAATAACTTTTCAACCGTTTCAAATTGCGATGTTTCTTGGTAAGAACTAACCAGCCTTTTTAAATAAGTAGTGTTGTAAGGGTTTTTTGTGTAAAGAACTTTAAAGATCTGTATCGCTTTTTCATAGGCTCCATCTCTATAATATCTTTCTGCCAACATATAGTCGTTTTGCCCATAACTTAAAGAGCTAATGAAGATAAAAAATAGAATAATGGTGTTTTTCATGGTATTCAAAGATAAGAACAAGAACGTTAAATTTTTATTAAATCAGATGATTTCTGTAAATGCATTGTAACATTTTGGCACAAAACTTGTCTATTAGATATAAGAACTAACAAAATTTGAAATTATGAGCGAATTAACTAAACAATACGAACAAGCAAAAAACAACTCTAAAGTGTTTATGCAAAACGGACAAATAGGTGCGTATTTAAATGCATTATTAGAAATGAATAAATATAAAAGATTAATGGTTGCAGTTGTTGCAAACTAAAAAGTAAGTTTTAAGAGGCCTCAAAACTTACTTGATTATTCTTTTATTGATTGTTGTTTTTAATCAATCATATCAAAACCACAATAAGGCACTAAAGCATCCGGAATTTTAATTCCATTTTCGGTTTGATAGTTTTCTAAGATTCCTGCCAAAACTCTCGGTAACGCAAGAGAACTCCCGTTTAATGTATGTGCTAACTGACTTTTCCCTTCTTTATTTTTAAAACGCAGCTTTAATCTATTTGCTTGATAGGTTTCAAAATTTGAAGCTGAACTAATTTCCAACCATCTATCTTGTGCTGTAGAAAACACTTCAAAGTCGAATGTTAATGCAGAAGTAAATCCTGTATCACCTCCACACAAACGTAAAATTCTGTAAGGCAATTTTAAGTCTCTTAAAATACCTTTGATATGCTCTACCATTTCATTTAAAGCCTGGTATGAATTATCAGGATGTTCTATTCTTACAATTTCTACTTTATCAAATTGATGCAATCTGTTTAAACCTCGAACATGTGCGCCATAACTTCCTGCTTCTCTTCTAAAACAAGGTGTGTATCCGGTACATGTAATTGGAAAATCAGTTTCAGTAATTAAGTCTCCTCTAAACATATTGGTTATTGGAACTTCGGCAGTCGGAATTAAATATAAATCATCTACTGCTGCATGATACATTTGCCCATCTTTATCTGGCAATTGCCCAGTTGCAGTAGCAGATTCTGTATTTACTAAATGTGGAACTTGGTATTCTTTATAACCAGCTTCAATATTTTTATCTAAAAAATAGTTGATTAAGGCACGTTGTAGCCTTGCTCCCTTTCCTTTATACACTGGAAAACCAGCACCGGTAATTTTGGTTCCTAATTCAAAATCTATGATGTCATATTTTTTCGCTAATTCCCAATGAGGTAAAGCATTTTTTCCTAAAGCTGGAATTGCGCCTTCAAAAAAAACAATTTCATTATCTTCTTCAGATTTTCCAGCTTTTACAGATGTATGAGGCACATTCGGAATTTGATATAACAACTCTTGCAAGTTGTTTGAAAAAGTATTCAATTGCTCAGTTAACGCTTTAGATTGCTCTTTAAGTTGTGTGGTTTTTTCCTTCAATAGGGTTGCTTTTTGAGCTTGCCCTGATTTAAAGAGCTCTCCTATTTCTCTCGAAAAAGTATTAGATTCTGCTAAAATAGTGTCTAAAGAAGTTTGTGTGTTTCTACGATTTTCATCAGTAGCTAATACCTCTGAAATTATACTTTCTGCATTTGTAAAATTTCGTTTTTCTAAACCTTCTAAAACAGCTTGTTTGTTGTCTCTAATATACTGAACCTGTAACATCTTTAAAATTTTTAAGAGTCACAAAGATACAGCAAGTACAACAATTTACCAATGCCTTTTAGAGATTGTTTTCGATGTAGTTTAGTGCAATTTTTTCATCTTCTTTTAGCTGCAAGATTAACTTTTCAACTGAGTCAAATTTTTCTTCATCTCTTAAGAAAAATAAAATTTCTACAGTTAAATCTTTAGTATAAAGATTTTCTTTAAAATCAAAAAAATGAATTTCGATAGTTTGGTGCTTTCCTTCAATAGTTGGTCTAAAACCAATATTCATCATGCCAAAAATAGTTTTAGTGCCAATCATTGATTTTACTAGATAAACACCTGTTTTTGGAATTAATTTATATGCTTCTTTGATGCTTAAATTTGCAGTCGGAAAACCAATTTTACCTCCTAGTTGTTTGCCATTTATTACCGTTCCGCTTAACATAAAATTATAGCCCAAATATTTGTTAGCTGTTTTTATGTTTTTTTCTGATAATGCTTTTCTAATTTTTGTTGAGCTTACAGCAACATCATTAATGTCTTGTGCAGGAATTTCTTCAACAGTAAAATTATATAAATGACTATATTCTGTAAGTTGTTCTAAGTTCCCTTCTCTATTTTTTCCAAAATGATGATCGTATCCAATAATTAATTTTGAAGTGTTTAATTGATTTACTAAAATTTTTCTTACAAAATCTAAGGCTGTTAATCTTGAAAAGGCAATGCTAAATGGGTGAATAATTAAGAAATCCAGACCGGTTTTCGATAACAAATGAGCTCTTTCATCAATTGTGTTAATTAATTCTATTGAAGCATCTTTTTGCAAAACCATTCTAGGATGGGGGAAAAACGTTAGCAAAACAGATTTTTTACCTAGCTTTTTTGCCGTTTTTACCACTTGCTCTATTATTTTTTGATGACCAATATGAACTCCATCAAAAGTACCAATGGTTACAACCGTTTTTTCTGTATGATGATAATTAGAAAGAGAATGGATTATTTCCAATTGATATAAGATTTCTGCAAAGTTACGATTTGACTTTTTGTTTCAAAGGAAATTATCAAAGAAAACAACATTGTTAAATTTTCAATATCAAATAAAAAAAATGGCAAATGTTTAAATTTTAGCTTACTTCTTTAACTAATTCAAAAAAAATTGTACTTTGCGCAATAGATAACAAATATTTTACATTATGAAAAAACTATTACTTGTTGCATTTGCAACGTTTACTAGCGTAATTATGTTCGCTCAGACTACCGTCTCAGGAACAGTGATAGACGCTTCTGGCGAACCTTTACCAGGCGCCAACATTAAAGTTGAAAGAAAATCAGTAGGTACAAGTACAGATTTTGACGGGAAATTTACAATGAAAGTAACGGATATTCCGCCTTTTAATATTGAAATTTCTATGTTGGGTTATAAAACTCAAAAAGTTGCAATCTCAAAAAATAACCAAGATGTATCGGTGACTTTAATTGAAAATGCTACTTCTTTAGATGAGGTAGTAGTATCTGCATCTCGTACACCAGAGCGTATTATGGAGTCTCCGGTTACAGTAGAAAGAATGGATATTAGAGAAATTAGAAATACGTCTTCTCCTTCTTTTTATGATGGTTTAGAAAACCTTAAAGGAGTAGATATTAATTCAAACAGTTTAACATTCAAATCTGTGAATACTCGTGGGTTTGCTACTTTTGCAAATGAGCGTTTTATGCAATTGGTTGACGGAATGGACAATTCTTCTCCAGCATTGAACTTTGCGCTTGGTAACTTATTAGGAATGTCTGAACTTGATGTGAAGACTGTTGAATTATTACCAGGTGCTTCTTCTGCATTGTATGGAGCGAATGCATTTAATGGGATCATGTTCATGACAAGTAAATCGCCTTTCGATAGCCAAGGAATTAGCTATGTAATGAAAACAGGAATGACAACTCAAGATGCTGCCGGAACTAACGAGTATGTAGATACTAGTATTAGAATGGCATATGCTTTTTCAGATTATTTTGCAGCAAAAGCAACATTGTCTTACTTAAAAGGGACAGAATGGTTTGCTGTAGATTATAGAGATGAATTAAATCCTGCTTCTACAAGTCATGCTGGAAATCCAAATTATAACGGATTAAATGTGTATGGAGATGAAGTTTCTGCGAACATCAAAGGTGTTGCGGGTAAAATTCCAGGGTTCCCTCCTGCATTAGCAGCATTAGTACCAAATGTAAATGTAAGTAGAACAGGGTATACAGATAATGATTTAATGGACAATAACGCAAAAAGTGTAAAATTAGGATTGTCTTTAAATTATAGACCTTTTGGAAATGATCGTTTGGAAGTAATTTGGAATTCTAAATACGGAACAGGAAACACCATTTATCAAGGACAAAACAGATATAATATTAAAAACTTCTATTTATCACAACATAAATTGGAATTCCGTGGGAAAAACTTTTTCGTTAGAGGTTATGTAACTCAAGAAGATGCAGGAGATTCATTTGATACTCGTTTTGCAGCTATTAATATTAATAGATCTTGGAAATCAGATTCTCAATGGTTTGGTCAATATACAGGGGCTTATGCACAAGCGTTTGCGGGATTAATTCCGGGTGTACCAGCGGGTAATTCTGCTGCAGCACATGCAACTGGTAGAGCCGTTGCAGACACTGGGCGTTTAGTACCTGGATCTGCAGGATTTAATGCTTCAAAAGCAATTATTACAAATGATCCAAATTTAACTACGGGGTCAAAATTTGTTGATAATACGAAGTTATATCATGCAGATGCTAACTTAAACCTAAGAGATTATATCGATTTTGCAGACATTCAAGTAGGGGGTTCATTTAGAAAATATTCTTTAAATTCTTATGGAACTATCTTTACAGATTACGATGGTGCAATCAATTATAACGAATATGGTGCATATGTTCAGATTCAAGATAAATTCATGGAGGATCGTTTAAAAGTTACTGCTTCTGGAAGATATGATAAAGCACAAAACTTTAAAGGAAATGTTTCTCCAAGACTATCCTTATCTTATGCAGCAGGAGAAGACAGAAATCACAATTTTAGAGCTTCTATACAAACTGGATTTAGAAACCCAACCACTCAAGATCAATATATTGGTTTAGATGCTGGAGCAGGAATCTTAGTTGGTACGGCACCAGATAATATTAGTAGATACAGATCTCAACCTTATAGTTTAGGAATTAACCCAGCATTAGCAGGATATATTAATGCGGTAACCGGAGGAACAAGTGCTATTGGAACTACGAAAGTTTTAACAGGAACTTCTGCATATAATAATTCTTGGACAGCAAGTTCTGTACAAGCTTTTGTTGCAGGCGGAGGTACAAACCCAGGGCTTTTAAAGAAATCTGATATAGAGTTTGTAAAACCAGAACATGTAACTGCTTTTGAAGTTGGTTATAGAGGAATCATTGAAGGATTTACCATAGATTTAAATGCTTACTACAATAAATATAAAGACTTTATCGCAAGTGAAAATGTTGTTGCACCATTATATGGTAGTGTTGCTATGAATGATGCTGTTGATATCGGTCCGGCTGTTGGTTCTCCAACTCCAGTTCCTACACCACTAGCATTAATTGCTTTGCAAAGTGGAGATTATAAAGGGGTAGCTTTTGATTCAAATTCAGATGCGGATATTACTTCTTCAGGTGCAGGTGTTAGTATTGCTACTAAAATTTTCAATGATTTTGATCTTAGTTTTAATTATGCCTATGCTAATTTTAGTTCTAAAGGAGCAAGCAATCCAGATTTTGAGGCAGGGTTCAATACACCAGAGCATAAATTTAAAATGCAATTTGGTAAATCTGATTTATTTAAAAATTTAGGTTTTAATGTGAACTTTAGATGGCAAGATGCTTTCTTATGGGAGTCTGCTTTCTATGATGGAATGGTAGATGCTAGATCAGTAATTGATGCTCAAGTAAATTTTAGAATGCCAAAATGGAAATCTACTTTAAAAGTAGGTGGAGCAAACTTAGGCGGTAAAGAGTATTTTAGTGCACCAGGTGTTGGAGCAATTGGTTCTCAATACTATGTATCTTGGACAATCAATCCATAATATTATACAATAAAATAGAAAAGCCTTTTGAGAAATCAAAAGGCTTTTTTATTTCCGAATTTATATATAAAGTACAAAAAAACCTCTTAGAATTCTAAGAGGTTTTTTATCTATTTAAAATGTTTATTTATCCTTTTAAACTTGCGCTTAAATATTCTCTATTCATACGAGCAATGTTTTCTAAAGAAATTCCTTTCGGGCATTCAATTTCACATGCTCCAGTATTTGTACAGTTTCCGAAACCTTCGGCATCCATTTGAGCAACCATGTTTAAAACACGATCTGCGGCTTCAACCTGACCTTGAGGTAGTAATGCGTATTGAGAAACTTTAGCTCCAACAAACAACATGGCAGAAGAGTTTTTACATGTTGCTACACAAGCACCACACCCAATACAAGCTGCTGCATCCATCGCTTCATCTGCAGCGTGTTTGGAAATTGGAATTGCATTAGCGTCTTGTGTATTACCTGAAGTGTTTACAGAAATAAATCCACCAGCTTGTTGTATGCGTTCAAAAGAACTTCTATCAACAACTAAGTCTTTTATCACCGGAAATGCTTTAGCTCTAAAAGGCTCAATAGTAATAGTGTCACCGTCTTTAAACATACGCATGTGTAATTGACAAGTTGTAACTCCTCTATCGGGTCCATGAGCTTCTCCGTTAATGTACATAGAGCACATACCACAAATTCCCTCTCTACAATCATGATCAAAAGCTACAGGCTCTTCACCAGTATTTACCAATTGCTCATTTAGAACGTCCATCATTTCTAAAAAAGACATGTGTTCTGAAATATCAGTCACTTTGTAATCAACCATTAGACCCTTAGTTTTTGAGTCTTTTTGTCTCCAAATTTTAAGTGTTAAATTCATAATGTCTTAATTATTTGTATGAACGTTGTTTTAGTTCAATATCATTAAATTTTAATTCTTCTTTGTGTAAAACTGCATTAGCAGGTTCCCCTTTGTATTCCCAAGCAGCAACGTATGCATAATTTTTGTCATCACGTTTTGCTTCTCCTTTTTGAGGGCCAGACTCTTCTGCAGATTCTTCTCTAAAGTGACCTCCACAAGACTCATTTCTGTTTAAAGCATCTTTAGCAAACAATTCTCCTAATTCTAAAAAATCAGCAACTCTTCCAGCTTTTGCTAATTCCTCATTAAACTCTTTATCTCCTCCAGGTACAGAAACCTCTTTCCAGAATTCAGCTCTTAATTCAGCAATCTCTTTAATCGCTTCTTCTAAGTTTTTAGCATTTCTAGACATACCACATTTATTCCACATGATATTTCCTAGTTTTTTATGGAAATAATCTACAGATTTCGTTCCTTTATTATTGATAAAGAAATTAATACGATCTGAGACTTCTTTTTCAGCGGTTTCAAATTCTGGCAAATCAGTTGAAATTTTACCAGTTCTAATATCGTCTGCTAAATAATCTCCAATGGTATAAGGTAGTACGAAATACCCATCAGCCAATCCTTGCATTAATGCAGAAGCTCCTAATCTATTTGCACCATGGTCAGAGAAATTTGCCTCACCAATACAATAACAACCCGGAATGGTTGTCATTAAATTGTAATCAACCCAAACACCACCCATTGTGTAATGTACCGCAGGATAAATCATCATCGGTGTTTTGTAAGGATTTTCATCTACAATTTTCTCATACATTTGGAATAAATTCCCGTATTTTTCCTCTACTATTTTTTGTCCTAATTCGTAAATTTTAGCATCCGAAGGGTTTGAAATATTATGAATCTTCGCTTGCTCTATTCCATATCTCGTAATTGCTGATGCAAAATCTAAATACACAGCCTCACCAGTAGCATTAACGCCATATCCAGCATCACAACGTTCTTTAGCTGCCCTAGAAGCAACATCACGAGGTACTAAGTTACCAAAAGCAGGATAGCGTCTTTCTAAATAATAATCTCTTTCGTCTTCAGATAAATCTGTAGGTTTTTTTCTGCCTTCTCTAATGGCTTTTACATCCTCTAAATTCTTTGGAACCCATATCCTACCATCATTTCTTAATGACTCTGACATCAATGTTAATTTCGATTGATAATCTCCAGAACGCGGAATACAAGTTGGGTGAATTTGTGTATAACAAGGATTTGCAAAATAAGCTCCTTTTTTATGAATTTTCCATGCGGCTGTTGCATTAGAACCCATCGCATTTGTTGATAAGAAATATACATTTCCATATCCTCCAGAAGCAATTACTACCGCATGCGCAGAATGACGCTCAATCTCTCCTGTTACTAAATTTCTTGCAATAATCCCTCTTGCTTTTCCATCAACAATTACCACATCTAACATTTCATGTCTGTTAAACATTTCAATCTTACCACGAGCAATTTGTCTGTTCATTGCAGAATAAGCTCCTAATAATAATTGCTGACCAGTTTGTCCTTTGGCATAAAAAGTTCTAGAAACTAAAACACCACCAAAAGAACGGTTGTCTAACAATCCACCATAATCACGTGCAAAAGGAACTCCTTGAGCAACACATTGATCAATAATGTTTGCAGAAACTTCAGCCAAACGATATACGTTTGCTTCTCTAGATCGATAATCTCCTCCTTTTACAGTATCGTAAAACAATCTGTAGTTAGAGTCTCCATCTCCTTGATAATTTTTTGCAGCATTGATTCCTCCTTGTGCAGCAATTGAGTGTGCTCTACGAGGAGAATCTTGATATGCAAATGCTTTTACATTGTATCCTAATTCTGCTAAAGTTGCAGAAGCAGAACCTCCAGCTAAACCTGTACCCACCACAATAACATCAATATGACGTTTGTTGGCAGGATTGACTAAGTTAATTTTATCTTTATATGTTGTCCATTTATCCTTAATTGGACCTTCTGGTACTTTTGAATCTAAAGCCATAGTTTTTTAAGATTAATGGTTAAAGTGATGAAATAATGCAATAACGATAAATCCTAACGGGATTAAGATTGCATATAATTTACCAAAAGTTTTCAACCCTTTAGTATATTTATTATTTGCTCCAACTGATTGGAAAGCAGAATCAAATCCGTGTAATAAGTGTAAAGCTAAAAACACAAATGCCACAATATAGACGCCAACTCTTGCTGGGTTTACAAATTTTTCTTGCAACTCATGAAAATAGCGTAATTGTCCATTGTGCATTCCAGACCAATCACCTTGGATAAATTTGGTGTTGATTTCTGGAAACCAAAAATCAATAAAATGCAATACAATAAAAGCTAAAATTGCTAAACCCGTCCAAATCATATTTCTACTCATCCAAGTAGAGTTTGCAGCACCATTATTTTTAGCATATTTAATTGCTCTGGCATTATTGTTTTTTATTTCTAAAACAAAACCCATTACAAAATGAAAAACAACCCCAAAAATTAAAACAGGTTGTAGCGCATATTGAATTAATGCATTTGTTCCCATAAAGTGAGACAACTTATTAAAAGTTGCACCATTATTTGGGAATATTGAAGTTACGTTTATTACAAAATGTTGCAATAAGAAAAACATAAGAAAGAAAGCCGAAAGCGCCATGGCAAACTTTCTAGCGATCGAAGAATTTAAGATTCCGCTCATTTTTTATTAGTTAAGAATTGGCACAAATTTACGCTTATTGATATGTTTAAGCAAACAACTTTTTTGTTTTCTGTGGTATTTAGAACTTGTTTAAATAATTGTTGTTAGAATTTACCAAACACTTCTCATTTTTCCATTTTCCTTTAAGGGATTTTTTAGGGATAAGTTTGTTGTCACAAGTAAGATAATTTTTTGAATTCTTGCCAATTAGATTGTGAGAATAGGATACTTGAAGCTAAAAGAAAATAAAAAATCAGTACTCTTTTCATGAGATAAAAGTACTGATTTCTATAAGTTGTTACCATGAAAGATAACAGTTTATTTTACTTCTAGTGTTTGTTCTTCTGTTCCTACTTTTATAGTATATTTTCCTTTAGGTAAATAATAAACACCATTCTGTGCCGCATTTAATTTTCCTTTGTTGTTTGCTTTTTCATAATCTCTTTTTCCGCTTTTAGAAAAAGAAACATCATAGTTGATGGTATTAAAACCTTTGTCTAAACTTACCACAAAATAATTTACCAAAACTTTTCCAGCATACACAGAAACTGTATTTTTTCTAGCTGAATTAGAGAATACTTTAATTGCTACATCTGGAGTAGCAGGTGAAGACCATTGACTCCAAGAACTTCCCCAGCGCGGTGAAGAACGAATAGGGTCGATAGTAAATATATGAGTAGTTTTTGAGCTGTAAGAATCAAAGTTTTGCAAATTTGCAATGTTTGCTTTGTAGATACTTCTACCATGTGTTCCAACAACTAAATCATTTTCTCTTTCTTGAATTACTAAGTCGTGCACAGCAACATTTGGAAAACCATGACTAAAAGGATGCCACGAACCTCCATTGTTAAATGTAGCATACAATCCGTTATCTGTACCTACATACAATAACTTCTCGTTTTTTGAGTCTTCTTTAATTACATTAACGGCAGAAGTCGGAATATTCTTTCCAATATTTTCCCAAGTTTCTCCGTAATTATCAGACATAAATACATAAGATGTAAAATCATCAGATCTATAACCATTTAATGTAGCATACACTCTTTCTTTTTTAAATTTCGAGGCAATTACTCTACTTACCCATAACTCTTTTGGTAAATTCCCAGTAATGTTTTTCCATGAAACCCCACCATCTTTTGTAATATGAATCAATCCATCATCAGATCCAGTATAAATCAACCCAAATTGAAATGGACTTTCAGAAATGGTTGCTAATGTTCCGTAAGGAACATTTCCTTTTTTACCACCCGTTGTTAAATCATTTGAAACAACTTCGAATGTTGCCCCTTGATCCATAGAACGCAATAATTTATTTGCGCCCATGTATAAAATATCTTGATTGTGTTTTGATAATAAAATAGGAGTTTGCCAATTATAACGATAAGGAGAATCTCCTAGTTCATGCTTAGGATGAATAGAAATACGTTTTCCGGTTTTTAAATTTAAACGGAAATAATAACCAAATTGTGAACCAGAATACACTGTTTCATTGTCTCTAGTATCTACCTCAACCTGCATTCCGTCTCCGCCGCCAATTCTTTTGTAAGCATAGCTTCCGCTACCTTTCCAGCCAGTAGAAAAACGATAGTTATTCGGTCCATACCAAACACCATTGTCTTGCAATCCACCATATACATTGTATGGTTTTTTATTATCTACGGCAATGGCATAGAATTGCCCAACAGCGTGTGGGTTGTTTTTTGACCAGTTTTTACCATCGTCAAAAGTAATATTGATTCCACCATCGTTTCCGTTTACAATATGTCCTAATTTATTAGGGTTTACCCAAAGAGCTTGATGATCTGAATGCACACCTGCGCCACCAATATTTTGAAAACTTTTTCCACCATCATCAGATTTTAATAAAGGAACACCACCGATATATACTTTATTTTGATCCATTTCACTAACCCCCATAATACCGAAGTAATACCCATAAGAACTATACACACCATCTAAATACCCATTGTGTGTTTTTTTCCAAGTTTTTCCTCCATTGGTAGATTTATACAATTCTGCACCAATTACAGGTGAATCAAATAGCATAGAATTAGCGTCTTCTAAATAAGAAGCTAAGTGACTTGGTTTCAGGTCTCCTTTATTTACTGCTGCTTTTACAGAGGTAGCTGTTTCTTTACTATCAAAACGATTGCTACGTAAATAGGTATTTAGTTCTTTGTTGTCTAATTTCATAAAATCTGCAACAGACATGGTTTTAAAATCATCTTTTTGAATTCCGCTACCTGGCTTTTTAGGTGTTTCAGGTCTTCTAAATTGATTGTCTAAAAAAGCATATACAATATTATCATTAAACGCAGCTAAACCTATTCTACCAACACCAGTACCAATTGGAAAGCCATTGCCTTTAGTGGTCATTTTTGTCCAAGAACTACCTGCATCGGTACTTTTGTATATGGCAGACCCATTCCCGTCACCATCAAAGTCCCAAGCACTACGTATTCTTTCCCAAGATGCAGCATATAAAATATTAGAATTGGTAGGCGATACACTAATGTCAATCACACCTGTCATATCATCAATAAAAAGAACATTTTTCCATGTTTTTCCTCCGTCAGAAGTTTTATAAATTCCACGTTGTTTGTTTTTTGAATACAAATGCCCAATGGCTCCAACGATTACTTCGTCCGGATTGTTTTTATTGATAATCATTCTACCAATGTGTTGTGAGTCAGTTAAACCAACATTTTCCCATGTTTTTCCTTTATCGGTAGATTTTAAAATTCCGATTCCTGAATATGAAGAACGAGAAGAATTACTTTCACCAGTTCCAACCCAAATGGTTCCATTTTTCCAGTCAATGGCAATATCACCAACGTTTTGTGTAGGCGAATTGTCCATTACAGGTGTAAAAGAAGTACCGTTGTTGTTTGTGTACCATAAACCTCCCGAGGCATACCCCACATAAAATTCGTTGGTATTGTTAGGGTTTACATCGATATCTACAACACGACCACTCATAATTGTGGGTCCAATGTTTGTGAATTCGATGTTTTTTACAAGAGAGTTTTTTGTTAAATTTTCTTTTTGATTTAAAGCTTCTTCAATTTGATTCGCTGTTGTTTGGGCAAAAATTAGTGTTGTTGACAACAATAAAATTGCAAAAAAGGCTGTGGTTAGTTTTTTCATGAGTTCTTAAATTTGGTGTGTCAAGTTACTACATGTAAAAGAGATAACAAAAACTTTTTCTTTAAGTTTTTTAGATTTAACATCTGAACCTAATTTCCAAAAGAATTCAACGTATCTTTGCAGAAATTCTTAAATGACAATCCCTCTACAGGTCATTTTATAAAACATAAGTATGTCATTTCAATCATTAGGACTAAACAACGCTTTATTAAAAGCTGTTGAAAAGCAAGGTTATAAAACTCCATCTCCAATTCAAATAAAAGCAATTCCTTTAATTTTAGAAGGAAAAGACGTGTTGGCTTCAGCCCAAACAGGTACTGGAAAAACAGCAGGATTTACCTTGCCAATGCTACAGATTTTAGACGAGACAAGACATCCAAAATTTAGACCTATTAGAGCCTTAGTTTTAACTCCGACTAGAGAATTAGCGGCACAAGTTTATGATAATGTTAGAGATTATGGTGCCTATTTAAATATGAAATCTACGGTAGTTTTTGGTGGTGTAAAAGCCAAAGCTCAAATCGCAACATTGAGACAAGGAATAGATGTTTTGGTAGCAACGCCTGGTAGGTTGTTAGATTTAGAGAGTCAAAAAGCGCTGTCTTTAAAAAGAATTGAAATTTTAGTATTGGACGAAGCAGACAGAATGCTCGATATGGGGTTCTTAAGGGATATTAAAAAGATTATGAGTTTGATGCCAGCAAAGCGTCAAAATTTATTGTTTTCTGCTACTTTTTCTAAAGAAATAAAAGAATTAGCTGCTGGAATACTTCACAATCCTATTTTGGTAGAAGCAACACCTCAGAATTCTACGGCAGAAAAAGTTGAGCAAAAAGTATATCGTGTAGATAAAGGAAAAAAAACAGAATTAATTACAAAATTAATTTCTGATGGAAACTGGAAGCAAGTATTGGTTTTTACTAGAACAAAGCACGGCGCAAATAAGCTCACAAAAAAATTAGTTGCTAGTAAGATTTCAGCCGCTGCAATTCATGGAAACAAAAGTCAGGGAGCTCGTACAAAAGCATTGGCAGAATTTAAAACCAATGACATTCGAGTTCTTGTAGCAACAGATATTGCGGCACGTGGTTTAGACATCCCTTTGTTGCCACATGTTATTAATTTTGAATTGCCAAATATTCCTGAAGATTATGTACATAGAATAGGTAGAACTGGTAGAGCGGGTGCAAAAGGAGAGGCATTGTCTTTAGTGTGTATTGAAGAAATGGAATATGTACGACAAATAGAAAATGTATTAGGGCATAAATTAAAGACAAATGTACTAGAAGGTTTTGAGCCTACAAATACTACAGAGCCAGGAAAGAAAAAAACGAATCCGCCTAAGAAGAAAAACCATACACCTAGAAATCATTCTAAAAAGCCAACGAATAATAACAATAGAAAAAGAAACGACAATCGTTCTTCTAGAAGAGAAGGTAGTAAAAGAAGATAGTTTTATAAAATCAAAAACGCCTATCAAATTAATTGATAGGCGTTTCTTAATAAAAAAAAGTTTATATCTTAGATAACTTTAACGTTAACTGCGTTCATTCCTTTTCTACCTTCTTGTAAGTCAAATTCTACATCATCACCTTCTCTAATCTCATCGATTAATCCAGAAATGTGTACAAAATGTTCTTTGTTTGTGTCTTCTTCAGTGATGAAACCAAATCCTTTAGATTCATTGAAGAATTTTACTGTACCTTTACTCATTGTAATAAATAATTAAAATAATATTAGCTGCAAAGATAGTTTATAAAAACAATAAAATGATAATTTTTTTATTATTTTTTAAAAAATTGTCTTTTTTTTATTCTTTATAACCATTTGGAAATCAATTATTCTTAAGGTTTTTATACTGGTATTTTTGTTCAAACCATAATATCTATTTTAGGTATATACCTAAATCTTCTTTCTATAAATTACTACATTTGTTTACTTAAACATCAATACATTATGAAATATCACTTAATAGACCATCAACTTTTTATAAAAAACAGAGCAAAATTTACTGCTCAACTGAAGTCAAAATCAATAGCTGTATTTAATTCTAACGACATATTTACTACGGGAGCCGATAGTACATTGCCGTTTTATCAGCATAGAGATATTTTTTATTTAAGTGGTGTAGATCAAGAAGAAAGCATTTTGTTGCTTTTTCCTGATGCAATGGACAAAAAGCACAGAGAAATTTTATTTGTAAAAGAAACAAATGATCATATCGCTATTTGGGAAGGGGCAAAATTAAATAAAGCTCAAGCCACAAAAACTTCTGGTATAGAATCGGTCTATTGGTTGAGCGAATTTGATAAAGTATTTTTTGATCTAATGACAGAAGCCGAAACTATTTATTTTAACACGAATGAGCATTATCGTCAAGCGATAGAGCTAGAAAGTAGAGAAGACCGATTTATAAAAACTGTAAAAGATAAATTCCCTGCACACAATTGGGCAAAAAGCTTTCCTATTTTACAAAGTATTCGTGGCGTAAAAGAAGCACAAGAAATAGAGTTGTTACAAACTGCTTGTACTATTACAGAAAAAGGGTTTAGAAGAATTTTAGGGTTTGTAAAACCGGGGGTCATGGAATATGAAATTGAGGCAGAATTTATGCACGAGTTTTTACGCAATCGTTCTAAGGGTTTTGCATATACACCAATTATTGGTTCAGGGTATAACGCTTGTGTTTTACATTATATAGAAAACAATCAGCAATGTAAAGATGGCGATATGTTGTTGTTAGATGTTGCAGCAGAATATGCCAATTACTCTTCAGATATGACCCGCACAATTCCTGTTAATGGACGTTTTACAGACCGACAAAAAGCTGTTTATAATGCAGTTTATAGAGTTAAAGAAGAAGCAACAAAAATGCTTGTTCCAGGAACTATTTGGGCAGAATATCATAAAGAAGTTGGTAAAATCATGACTTCTGAATTGTTGGATTTAGGATTGATTGACAAAGCTGATGTTCAAAACGAAGATCCAAACTGGCCAGCCTATAAAAAATACTTCATGCACGGAACTTCTCATCATATGGGATTAGACACTCATGATTATGGTGAATTAAAAAAACCGATGAAAGCAAACATGGTTTTTACAGTTGAACCAGGAATTTACATACCCGAAGAAAATATGGGAATTCGTTTAGAAGACGATGTGGTAATTCAAGAAAAAGGAGACCCTTTTAATTTGATGCGAAATATTCCAATTTTAGCTGATGAAATAGAAGATTTAATGAATCAGTAAAAAGAATACTATAAAATGTTAAAAGCGAGTGAAAACTCGCTTTTTTTAGGACTAAAAATATTTAAATTCAATTTAAAAGAATATTTTCGCTTTTCCCAATAAAACCAAATGAGTTTAAACCCAAGAAAGAAAAAACAGGCTAAAGTTTTACGAACTTTTAGAAAAGTGCATCGAATTAATGGAGCTACCTTATTTATTTTCTTTTTTGTAGTTTCTATTAGTGGATTATTACTTGGTTGGAAGAAAAATAGCAATGATTATCTACTATCAAAAACACATAAAGGAACTTCTACTGAATTAAAAGAGTGGTTGCCCATAGATAGTTTATATAGTAATGCAAAATACTATTTTAAAGAACATATTTCTAAAGATTTATCATCTGAAATTGATCGAATTGATATTCGGAAAAATGACGGAACTGCAAAATTTATTTTTGAAAATTATTACGGAATTCAAGTTGATGGCGCCACAGGGAACTTATTGCATATAGAAAGACGTCGTTCAGATTTTATAGAAGGAATCCATGATGGTTCTGCGTTGGATGTGTATTTCAATACTTCAGGAAACCCAATAAAACTCATCTATACAACCATTATGGGATTGGCATTACTACTCTTTACAATTACAGGATTTTGGCTGTGGTTAGGTCCTAAAAGAATGCGAAGAGCAAGCAAATAACAATTATTTCTTTTTAATTAAATTTACGAACACAAAAGTAATCAAAGCTGGCAACACCCAACCCAAAGTGTGTTCAGAAAAAGGAATATACCTTTGTATTCCGGTTAAGCTTTCTGGATTGACAACAAACTTTAAAAAATCTGGAATACTAAATAAGAATGTTATGCCTACTACTGCTTTAAAAACTGAAGGAGAAGCAAATTTTTCTGGAACAACGTTCAATAAAATTAAAATAATAGTTATTGGGTAAATAAACATTAACACTGGCAATGCAATTACAATGATTGAATGAAAATCTAATTGACCAATTAAAACACCTATTAAACAACTTAAGACAGCCGTAATTGTATATGCCTTTTGAGAATTGTGAAACAATCCTTTAAAATAATCTGAAGTTCCAGTAACAATACCCACAGCTGTAGTAAAACAAGCAAGGGCAACCAATATGCTTAAAAAAGAGGTTCCAATATCCCCTAAGGTAGATACACTGATTCCTCTCAATAAATTTGCTCTTTGCATATCATTACTTAAAGCTCCGTCAACAAAAATTTCTGATCCGTAATAAGCTCCTACAGCAATCAATCCGGTATAAATCACAAACAAACCAATTCCTGCAATAATTCCAGCTTTTTTAATCAATTCTTTTTTCTCTAAAGTCGAAGAATATCCTTTAAGATTTAAAGAAATAATGATCACACCACCAACAACTACAGCTCCAATCGCATCAAAAGTTTGATATCCTTCTAAAAGTCCACTTACTATAGGTGCTTCAAAAATACCAGAATTCATGCTTGCATTACTTGAGAATAATCCAATTCCAATAACCAAAGCTAAAATGATTACAATTAATGGTGTTAAATATTTACCAATCAAATTCAATATTTTAGACCTATTGAGCACAAAAATGAATACAAGTGTAAAGTAAATGCAACTTGTTAATAGAGGGTTTGTACCAAAAAATGGATGTATTGCAATTTCATGAGTTGCAGATGCTGTTCTGGGTGAAGGAATTGTAATGCAAATTGCATACACAAACAAACAATACATATAACTGAATGTTGGTGAGACTTTTTTCCCAAAGTCAAACATGGTTCCCTGTAATTTAGCATGTGCTATAATTCCAAAAATTGGAATTACTACTGCGGTGATTATAAAACCTATGGTTACCCAACCCCAATTTGTACCAGCATTGTAACCTAAAAGAGGTGGAAGCAATAAATTACCCGCTCCAAAAAATAAAGAGAATAAGGCAAATCCTACAATAAAGATTTCTTTTGTTTTATTCACGTTTAAGAACGTTTCTTAAGAAGTAATAAAAAGGAATTTGCTATAAGGTATAAAAGAGCAATTGCAATTAAAATAAATTTCAAGGTTGCAAAAGTAAATGCAATTGAAGACCAATATTGTTTATGACTACCAACAAGTAATTTTATCAACGATACATTTTCTATTGCATCAAAAGCAGCAGTTAAAAACATAGACCAAATTAGTATTTCTCCTATTTTATAAAAAGATTTTCCTGTCCATAAACGCACATTTAACTTGTGTATGAATAAAGAAATCAATAAAGTATAAATAATTAAGAAAAGAAAATCATATCCCAAGCTAAGACCTGCACATATTTTCCCTAAAGTAGACCAAGAGTTGATGATTTCAAGAGAATTTTCTAAGCTTCCTGCAAATTCAAAAGACACAATTCCATAAGGAGCTTTTACACCATCAATATAGATGTTAAAATATCGCAAAGCTATCATGCTTATAATAAAGAGATATACAAGACTAAACGTTAATTTCTTTTCGTTTTTTTCTGAAAGATTTCTAAAGGGTGATGTAAACATTTCTATTATAATATAAATAACCTCAATAAAGATACATATTTTTGTTTAATGCAAAATAGTATCGTCTATAAAAACACTAAAATTTCTTTTTCATCAACAGGAACAGGAACTGCGGTAGTGCTTTTGCATGGGTTTTTAGAAAATTCCTCTATGTGGAAATCTCTTACTGAGGTTTTATCAAAAAGAAATCGAGTTATTTGTATTGATTTATTGGGGCATGGAAATTCTGAATGCATAGGATATGTGCATTCTATGGAGCTCATGGCAGATGCTGTTGAAGCTGTTTTAAAACATTTACGAATTAGAAAACCAATTGTTGTTGGACATTCTATGGGAGGTTATGTTGCCTTGGCATTTGCAGAGAAAAATATAGATAAAATAAAAGGGTTTTGTTTGATGAATTCTACCTCTTTAGCAGATGATACTGAACGAAAAAAGTTGCGTATTAGAGCCAATAAATTAGTACAGAAAAACTTCAAAAGCATGGTGCAACTATCTTTTACTAATTTGTTTAGTGAACAAAGTAGAATTACTTATCAAGACGAAATGAAAGCGGCATTAAATGATGCGTTGAAGACTCCAGTTCAAGGGTATATTGCTTGTCAAGAAGGCATGATTATTAGACCCAATAGAGAGCCTGTTTTACAACAATTATCGTGTAAAAAATTATTGATTTTAGGAAGAAGAGACCCTGTTTTAGACCTAGAAATTTCTTTAAAAGAAGCAAAAACCAACAAATTAGAAACCATTCTTTTTGATGATGGGCATATGAGTCATATTGAAAATAAAAATGAGCTTACCGCAACACTTAAGAAGTTTATTTCTTCAATAAAAAATAATTAATTTTCTTTCAACGCATTCCAACCTTGCGCTTGTAAAGCAATTTCTTGATTTGCCCGTGTTACTAAATTCATCCCTTGGTTTTCTTCTGTAATATGACCAATAATAGAAAAATTCGGATTTCCTTTGATGTTGTCAAAATCGGCAATTGGTACAGTAAATAACAATTCGTAATCTTCTCCACCACTCAAGGCAATCATGGTAGAATCCATATTAAATTCTTCGCAAGTAGAAATTACCTGTGGGTCTAAGGGAAATTTATCTTCATAAATTTTACACCCTACTTTAGATTGAGAACAAATGTGCATAATTTCAGAAGATAATCCGTCAGAAATATCAATCATCGAAGTAGGTTTCACACCTAGCTCTTTTAACAATCCAGCAATATCTTTACGTGCTTCTGGTTTTAATTGACGCTCAATTAAATAGGTATATGCATCTAAGTCAGGTTGATTATTTGGATCCACTTGAAAAACTTGTTTTTCTCTTTCCAACACCTGCAGTCCTAAATAGGCAGCACCTAAATCACCCGAAACGACAATTAAATCGGTTTCTTTTGCACCATTTCTATACACAACATCTTCTTTGTTTGCTTTACCGATTGCCGTTACAGAAATCAACATTCCTTTGTTAGAAGAGGTGGTATCGCCACCAATTAAATCTATTTGATAGGTTTCACAAGCCAACTGAATTCCGGCATACAATTCTTCAATTGCTTCTAGTGGAAAACGATTAGAAACTGCAAGTGAAACAGTAATTTGCTCTGCAGTTCCGTTCATAGCATACACATCCGAAAGATTTACCATAACAGATTTATACCCTAAATGTTTTAAGGGCATATAACTCAAATCGAAATGGACCCCTTCAATTAATAAATCAGTACTAACTAAGGTTTGTTTTTCTGAGGCATCTAGAACAGCTGCATCATCTCCAACTCCTTTTATTGTTGATGCATTTTTAAGTTTAAAATGCTTTGTTAAATGGTTTATCAATCCGAATTCACCTAATTCAGAAAGTGAGGTTTTGTTTTGGTCTTTGTCTTCAATCATGCCGCAAAGATACAGCAATTCTATTTGTTTTTAAAGCAAGAAAAGGTGTTTTAATCTTCTGTCCGGTTGAGCGGAGTCGAAACCTATTTTTATAATAATCGAGTACCTTAGAGTTCTCGACTCCCCTCGAACAGACATGATTTTTGGTTTATCTAACAGAGTAATATTTAAAAACAGGATATTCTACAGTTTTTGTATCTACTCCTTGAGATTTTAAATAGTTGTCAAAGAAATTCCATGATACCAATCCATCATCAGACTGCGGTTCTAACATGTAAAACGCTAGATTTGTTAAAGGTTGTGCCATGTCAATCCAATAATCACCTTTTCTAAAAGTTTGCGTTTTTGCAACATATTTCCCTTCTACTGTTGCCATATTATGGCCTTCAAACTTACGTTTTGCTGTTGTTAGTTTTTCAACCATAAAAACCTCTCCAGTTGCTCTTTTACGTCCTTTTAGCTCCGTTACTTTTACACCTTGTTTTCTTAAATGCTCTACGATAGATTTCATAGATTTTGGTAAGAAATATCCTTTTGGTAAAGTTGTAGATACTGTAGCATCAAATTTTGATAAGTTGGTTACATTCGGAACATCAATGATTCTTCCAGAACGGATATAGCTTTTCTTTCCATCTTTCATGTACGGAATGTAATCGTAGGTTCTGTAACTTTCTATTTTTTTATCTAAAGCCACCATTTTAAAACGGACTCCTTTTTGCACTTTTCCTCCATTATTAACCACATTATCAATAGCGTCTTTTTCTGCCTTTGCATTGATGGCTGCCATTTTTCTACCATTTTTGTGAGTAAATTCTAAAATTTCTGCAACAAATCCATAGGTTCCGTTCATACGTTCATACAAACGATCATGAGCAAAAGCTTCACTTAAAATTCCCACTTTATTTCGCAATCCCATTTGATTGACAATATATCTTGGATGATGGTTGTAGGTATAAATAGAAGCAGGAGGCCAACCTTGTCTGGTAGAATAATACCCATACGGGCCAATTTTTACTTTGTAATTTTTATCGATCTTTTTTGTTACTTCAGGAAATAAAACATCCCAAGTATAATCGTAGGGTGCTTTTTCTCCTGCATAATGATAACTTGGTGCGTACGTAATTCCGTAACCATGCCATGTTCCGTTAGTAGTATGTAGATCTACCAACATTTCTGGATCCCATTTTAAAAGGACATTCTGAATTAAGCCAGCAGTTTCAAAAGCTTCCATTTTAATTCCGTCTCTATTTAAATCCAATCCCTGACTGTTGGATCGAATTCCAACTTCAACCGGACTGTCTTCTTGAGAAGGTCTTCTGCCTTGTTTCATTTTATCGTTAGAATCTGTATTATAAATAGGCGCAAAGATTAAAATCTGATTGTCTAATAAATGTTTTTTATCACCCAATAAAATGTCACGCATTATTTGTTGTACAATTTCCTTCCCTTCAACTTCTCCAGAATGAATGTTTCCTTGAATATACAAAACAGGTTTTCCAGAGGCTTTCGCTTCTGCAGGAGTAGTAATTTTTGGGTTCGCTAAAATTACCATCGGAATTTTTTTGCCTTCTTTACTAGTTCCCATATATTCTAAATGCAATAAATCAGATTTTTTCTCCAGTGCTGAGATAAATGACATTACTTCGGCATAGGTAGATGTTTTTTGATAATTAGACTTTACTGGAACGGTAATTAATTCTTCTGGCCAAGCTTTTTGTTGTGCAATAATCTGAGTAGAAATTAGAAGTACGATTGCGGTAAAAATGCGTTTCATTTAGTTTGTTTTAGTTATGGAATAAAAGTAAGTTTAATTCCTTGTTATTAAAGTTTATAGACTTTTTTTAACACTTCATTAACAAATCAAAAGTGCTATAAAATCAAATACTATTGACTTTATGTATTTTAACAATCAAACTATCAATTTTATTCATGTTAAAAGACTTTGATAATCATATTTCTTGGCTATATTTGCATCTAATTTAGATTTAATCTATTTAAAGTTATGATAAAAGTTTCAGATATAGCTAAGAAAAAAGTCATTGAGTTAATGAAAGATGACGGTTTTGATGTTTCTAAAGACTTTGTGCGCGTAGGCGTAAAAAGTGGAGGTTGTTCGGGCTTATCGTATGATTTAAAATTTGATAAGAATCAATCAGAGGGTGATAAACTTTTTGAAGACAATGATGTAAAAATTATTGTAGACAAAAAGAGCTTCTTGTATTTGGTAGGTACAACACTAGAATATTCTGGAGGTTTAAACGGAACAGGGTTTGTTTTTAACAATCCAAACGCAAATAGAACTTGTGGTTGTGGAGAAAGCTTTTCACTTTAAGAAAGACACAAATGAGTAAGTATACAGAAGATAATTTAAGAGAGGAATTAAAAACCAAAGAATACGAATATGGTTTTTACACAGATATTGAAAGCGAAACGTTTGCAAAAGGGTTAAATGAAGATGTTGTTCGTGCTATTTCTAAAAAGAAAAACGAACCACAATGGATGACAGATTGGCGTCTGGAAGCTTTTCGTGTTTGGAAAAAAATGGAAGAACCAGATTGGGCAAATGTTAAGTACCCTAAACCAAACTTTCAAGAAATTGCCTATTATTCTGCTCCAAAAAAGAAACCAAAACTAAATAGTTTAGATGAAGTTGATCCAGATTTATTAGACACGTTTAAAAAATTAGGAATCTCTTTAGATGAACAAAAACGTTTGGCAAATGTTGCGGTAGATATTGTAATGGATTCTGTTTCTGTTGCGACAACTTTTAAGAAAACATTGGGCGAAAAAGGAATTATTTTTATGCCAATTTCTGAAGCTATTCAAGAACATCCAGAGTTGGTGAAGAAATATTTAGGAACGGTTGTTCCTACTTCAGATAATTTTTATGCCGCATTAAATTCGGCTGTTTTTTCTGACGGATCTTTCTGTTACATTCCAAAAGGCGTTCGTTGTCCAATGGAATTATCAACGTATTTTAGAATTAATGAAGGAGGAACAGGACAATTTGAAAGAACTTTAGTTGTTGCAGATAAAGGCAGTTATGTGTCTTACTTAGAAGGATGTACGGCGCCACAAAGAGATGAAAATCAATTACATGCGGCTGTTGTAGAGTTAATTGCAATGGACGATGCTGAGATCAAATATTCTACCGTGCAAAACTGGTTTCCTGGTGATGCCAATGGTAAAGGTGGTGTTTTTAATTTTGTAACCAAAAGAGGATTGTGTGAAACCAACGCAAAAATTTCTTGGACACAAGTAGAAACAGGATCTGCTGTTACATGGAAATACCCATCTTGTATTTTGAAAGGAAATAATTCAGTTGGAGAGTTTTATTCGATTGCAGTGACTAATCACTATCAACAAGCAGATACAGGAACAAAAATGATTCACTTAGGTAAAAACACTAGGTCAACAATCATTTCAAAAGGAATATCAGCCGGAAAATCACAAAATTCTTACAGAGGTTTAGTGCAAGTAAATGCAAGAGCAGAAAATGCACGTAATTTTTCGCAATGTGATTCGCTATTGATGGGAAATGAATGTGGAGCACACACATTTCCATACATAGAAGCAAAAAATAAAACAGCGCAAATAGAACACGAAGCAACTACCAGTAAAATTGGAGAAGACCAATTGTTTTACTGTAATCAAAGAGGAATTGATACAGAAAAAGCCATTGCTTTAATTGTAAACGGATTTAGTAAAGAGGTACTAAATAAGTTGCCAATGGAATTTGCTGTGGAGGCACAAAAATTATTAGAAATCTCTCTAGAGGGGTCAGTAGGATAAAATTATAAATGCTTATAGCTAAAAGCTAAAAGCCAATAGCATAAAAGAAATGTTAAAAATAAATAATTTACACGCAAGTATAGACGATAAATCAATCTTAAAAGGATTGAATATTGAAGTAAAAGCAGGAGAAGTTCATGCAATTATGGGGCCTAATGGAGCTGGAAAAAGCACCTTGGCTAATATTATTGCAGGAAAAGATGAATATGAAATTACAGAAGGAATTATTGAATTAGATGGGGAAGATATTAGCGAATTGGCACCAGAAGAAAGAGCACATAATGGTGTGTTTTTGTCATTTCAATATCCGGTAGAAATTCCTGGAGTTTCAGTCACCAACTTTATAAAAACAGCGATTAACGAAACTCGTAAAGCAAAAGGATTGGAAGACATGCCTGCAAAAGATATGTTGAAAATGATTCGTGAGAAATCAGAATTGTTAGAAATAGATCGCAAGTTTTTATCACGTTCTTTAAACGAAGGTTTTTCTGGAGGAGAAAAGAAACGTAATGAGATTTTTCAAATGGCAATGTTACAACCAAAATTAGCCATTTTAGATGAAACAGATTCTGGTTTAGATATTGATGCACTGCGTATTGTTGCTAACGGTGTAAACAAATTAAAATCTAAAGACAATGCGGTAATTGTAATTACACACTACCAACGTTTGTTAGAGTATATCGTTCCAGATTTTGTACATGTTTTACACGATGGTAAGATTGTAAAAACAGGAGATGCTTCTTTAGCGTTAGAACTAGAAGCAAAAGGATACGATTGGATTAAACAAGAGTTGGTTTAAACTTTATTGTTATTCTCGCAAACCTGATTGTCGAAACACAGGAGCTAGAATTTAATAAAAGGAGCGTTTACATTAATGATATTTCGCAGCAAGTGCGGAATGACAAAAAGAAAAAATGGAATTAAAAGATAAAATAGTAGAATCTTATGTAGCCTTTGAAAACGGAATCAATGTGAATACAGCAATTCATGATATTCGTTCAGAAGCATTACAAAATTTCGAAAAATTAGGGTTTCCAACGAAGAAGTTAGAAGAATGGAAATACACCTCATTAAATGCCGTTTTAAAAAACGATTTTAGCATTTTTCCAAACAAAGAAAACTCGATCGAGTTTGCAGATGTTAAGAAGTATTTTATTCATGATATAGACACCTATAAAGTGGTATTTATAGACGGAAAGTACAGCTCGTTTTTATCAGATACAACTCATGATGGAAAAGATGTTTGTTTAATGTCATCTGCATTATCAAAATCTAAATACAAAGCGGTTATTGAAAATTATTTCAATAAAATTGCGAAACAAGACAACTTAACTTCGTTAAATACGGCCTTCGCAAACGAAGGAGCATATATTTATATTCCTAAAAATGTTGAAGTAGAAAAACCTATACAAATCATCAACTTTACAACAGGTAATGATGTGGCAACAATGATTCAGCCCAGAAATTTAATTGTGGTTGAAGAAAATGCACATGTTCAAATTATTGAACGTCATCAAAGCTTAACAGAAAATGCGGTGTTGACAAATGTGGTTACTGAAATCTATGCCGCTAGAAACGCTAATGTAGATTTTTACAAAATACAGAATGATAAAGACAATGCATCATTAGTTGACAACACCTATATTGAACAAAAAACAAATAGTGAAGTTTCTGTACATACCTTTTCTTTTGGAGGAAATATCACTAGAAATAACTTAAATTTTTATCAAAGAGGAGAGCATATCAACTCTATTTTAAAAGGAATTACCATAATTGAAGGTAAACAGCATGTAGATCATCATACTTTGGTACATCATATAGAACCAAATTGTGAGAGTCATCAAGATTATAAAGGAATTTTTGACGAACGTTCTACGGGAGTTTTTAACGGAAAAGTAATTGTAGAAAAAGAAGCACAAAAAACAAATGCGTATCAACAAAACAACAATGTGTTGGTGAGCGATAAATCTACAATCAATGCAAAACCTCAACTAGAGATTTTTGCAGATGATGTAAAATGTTCACACGGTTGTACCATTGGACAATTAGATTCTGACGCCTTGTTTTATATGCAACAACGGGGAATTCCGAAAAAAGAAGGAAAAGCATTGTTAATGTATGCTTTTGCTAATACAGTCTTAGAAAGTGTAAAAATTCCGGAAGTAAAATCTAGAATTACAAAGCTGATTGCTACAAAATTAGCCGTAAATATTGGATTTGATTTGTAGGCAATACACAATTTTTATAAAATTTAAACCATGCAATTTGCGTGGTTTTTTTATGGAGAAAAATGCTGAACTTTATTAGATGTTTTTTTATAAATTTATAAGATGAAAAATAAGGGAATTTCTTTTTGTTTAATATTGATTGTAATTGGTGGGTTGTTTGCATTTCAGGGGTTAAAAACAACATCTTCAAAAATAATATTGAATAAGCATCTTTAAGAACTCGATACTTTAGTAAATACACAAAAATATTTGGTATTGGGTTTTAAATCTCAACAGATAAAAGTTGTTTCCAAATCGGATGTGCAAAAACACCCTGATTTTGAAGTGTATTTTAAACACAAAAATGTAGTGTTTTTAAGCAAAGGAAAAGCAGGGAAATACTTAGTGCTTTATGAAAAATATATTCCACTCCAATTTACAGATTATAGTAAAGATGTATATCAAGGAGAGCTAAAAGCTCCGATTATTCCTAGAGAATCTTATTTAAATGATTATAGAGAAGATATCATAGAGAAATGTAAAGCAGGAGTTAATTTTGCGGGATATTACACCATTGTCTCTTTTGGATGTGGTACAGCTTGCCAGCAAAACCTTATTATTAATAGGAAAACAGGAAAAATAGATGGTGAATTTGTTACTTCAATGGGAAGCGAGTTTAAAAAGAATAGCTCTTTGCTCATTAGAAATCATGGAGCTATAGACACAAAAACATCTTTAATAGAACTTTACGAAAGATTAGAAGTTAATCATTTGAACTGGAACGGTAAAGAACTAAAAAAATTAGATTAGAGCTTATTCAATACTTTCTAAAATGCCTTTTAAAAAGCCATTAATATCAATATGTGATAGACCCATTCTTACCAAAACCAAATCTTGATCTGGAAAAACAAAAACAAACTGCCCTTGATACCCATCTGCAAAAAACATGTTTTTTGGAACATCAGGAAACTGCCCTTCTGCGTTTAACCAAAAATGCCCACCATAAGTCCCCTTAGAACCATTCGTGGGTGTTGTTATATAATCAACCCATGTAGCATCGAAAAGTTGTTGGCCATTCCAATTTCCTTTGTTTAAATACAACAAACCAAATTTTGCCCAATCTCTTGGTGTTGCCCAAGCATAAGAAGAGCCTACATAATTACCAGTCATATCGGTTTCTATGACCATAGAGTTCATGCCAATTTTATCTATAAATTCTCTATACCAATAGTCTAAATATTCTTGATGTGAATTAAATTGACTTCTAATGAGCCCTGAGATTAAATTACTAGTTCCAGAGGAGTAGTTCCAGCTTTCATTTGGCTTACCCACTAATGGTTTTTCAGCTTGAATCTTCGTCATGTCTTTTTCTAAAAACAACATCTTGGTAACGTCAGAAATTTCGTTGTAGTTTTCGTCCCATTCTAAACCACTATTCATATGTAACAAATCATTGAAGGTAATCTCTTTTCTTTCGTCATTTTTCCAAGCTGCAACGGGTGCCTTATCTAACACATTAATTTTTCCTTGGGTTTGCATGATCCCAAAAACAGTACTCATAATGCTTTTGGTCATAGACCAGCCTAAAATTCGTGAGTTTTTGGTAAAACCTTTAGCGTATTTTTCTGCTATAATTTGGTTTTTATAAAGGACTAAAACAGCTCTAGTTTGCGTGTTATTGGTAAATAAATTTTCAACGGTTTTGTTTAGTTTGTTGTAGTATATTGTTGATAAAATTGAATCTTTTTGGTCTGCATTTCCAAACGGATAAGCCGTTATGTTATCTGGTTTTGCTCTTTTTGGTACAGGCACTTTTAAAGAAGTGTCAAAATCGTTTGTGATGACAACACTTCCAACACCCTCTCTGTAAATAGCAGTTCTAGATAACAAGCCAAAAACAGAACTTGAGGCAGATTTTTTAGCCACATCAACAACATCAGAAGCTAAATTTATTGGAGAGAAATTATTGTCTGTACTATCAGTAAAAGCTAAAGTTCTGCCTGCTAAAAACACAGATGAATTCATGTTTTTTGCAGAGTATCCAGCAATGATATTTAATTTTGGATAATTATATACTATTGAAATTAACACAAGGCAAATAAGTAATAGTAGGGTTCTTTTTAAAGTTTTCATTAGGTGAGTAAAATAAAATTGTAGCAGTAAATATAATAATTTAACGCTTGTTTTAAGGCTGTTTCAATTACAAAAGTTATTTTTGTAACTCAATATATAGACGATGTTTCCAGTAGAAAAAATAAGAGCCGATTTTCCAATTTTACAAAGACAAGTTAATGGCAAGCCATTGGTGTATTTTGACAATGCTGCAACATCGCAAACACCAACAATTGTGATTGATGCCATTGTTGATTACTATAGCAATTACAATGCAAATATTCATAGAGGAGTTCATTCTTTAAGTCAAGAAGCAACCGATAAATATGAAGAAGCTCGAATTAAAATTCAACAACATTTTAATGCAAAAAAAGCATACGAGATTATTTTTACTGCCGGGACAACGCATGGAATAAATATGGTGGCATCTGGATTTTCTGAATTGTTAAAGAAAGGGGATGAAATTATTGTTTCTGCCTTAGAACATCATTCTAATATTGTGCCTTGGCAAATGTTGTGTAAAAAAACAGGAGCTATTTTGAAAGTGATTCCGATGTTACAAAACGGAACCTTAGATATGAAAGCTTTTGATCAGCTTCTTTCTGAAGATACAAAATTGGTTTTTTGTAACCATGTTTCGAATGCATTGGGAACCATCAACCCAATTAAAGAAATTATTGAAAAAGCACATAGCGTTGGCGCTGCTGTTTTAATTGATGGTGCACAAGCAACACCACATATAAAACCCAATGTGCAAGAGTTAGATGTTGATTTTTATGTGGCTTCCGCTCATAAAATTTGCGGACCTACAGGTGTTGGAATTTTATACGGAAAAGAAAAATGGTTAGAGAAATTACCTCCATATCAAGGGGGCGGAGAAATGATTGAAACCGTAACTTTTGAAAAAACCACCTATGCAGGACTGCCTCATAAGTTTGAAGCAGGAACACCAAATATTTGTGGAGGTATTGCTTTTGGAGTTGCTTTAGATTATATGAATACTATTGGTTTTGATAAAATAGCTGATTACGAAAACCAATTGTTGCAATACGGAACAGAAAAACTACAAGAAATTGAAGGGTTAACTATTTATGGAACCTCAAACAAAACTGCAGTGATTTCATTTAATATTAAAGAGATTCATCCATACGATATTGGTGTAATTCTAGATAAATTAGGAGTTGCAGTTAGAACCGGACATCATTGTGCGCAACCCATTATGAATTTTTATAACATTCCTGGAACGGTTAGAGCGTCTTTTGCTTTTTATAATACAAAACAAGAAATTGATGTGTTAGTTGCTGCAGTTAAAAAAGCGGTGATGATGTTGAGTTAGTTTTTTAGACAAAAGACAAAATATAGACTAGAGAAAAGAGAGAATAGACGTGAGATGAGCGGTGAAGAAGGGCATAAGTTTCACTCTTGATTCAAAGACCTAAGACAATAGATTGACAATTGTTAATTAGGAGAACTTCGCTGACATTTTAATAAGATTTAGCATCATAGGCACCACGGGATATTACAAATATACTGCAGCACTCTTTTCTCTTCTCTCATTTCTAGTAAAAAACTTACTTTCTTCCAAAATCTGCAGGGATTTCCCCCCAAGCTTTGGTCTCCCATTTTAAAACAGGGTTTTTATAAGAATTTTCTTTCAACCATTTTTCTGCGCGTTTAATCAGATCTAATAAATCTTTGTTTGAAGCATCAAAAACCAAATTGGTTCTACATTGTTTCTTTTTTAACCAACTCATAGCAATCTTAGAATCCGAATACACCGGAATGTCTTCTTTTTGTTTGCTTTTTAACAAAGCTAATCCGTGAACTAAGGCTAAAAACTCACCAATATTATTAGTGCCTTTTTCAAAAGGACCTTTGATGAAAATTTGTTGTTTGTTATGTGTTAATACCCCTCTATATTCCATTTTGCCCGGATTTCCACTACAAGCCGCATCTACAGAAATACTTTCCAAAATAGGCTTGCCGTATTTTTTCTTTTCAGATTCCGTTAATGTTGGTTTTTTGGTGTTTTTTCCTTTGTAAGCAAAGTAATTTTTGTTGTAAGCTAATTGCGCTTCTGTTTTGTCAGTAAAAGCTTTGTATTGCGCACCTTCAAATCCGTCTATTTGTTTTTTACAATCTTCCCAAGAAGAAAAAACACCTTTTTTTCTTCCAGTCCAAACCACATAATATTTTTGTTTTTTTGTTGCCATTTTATTGCAAAACAACCGATTCGATTATTTTCGGAAAATGTTTATACTCTAACGCGTGAATTTTTTGCGCAATATCTTCAGGAGAATCTGAAGATTCTAATTTGGTTGTTGCTTGAAAAATAATGGTACCTTCATCGTAATTTTCATTTACAAAATGGATTGTAATTCCGGTTTCAGATTCGTTATTTTCTTTAACCGCATTATGTACATGCATACCATACATTCCTTTTCCTCCGTATTTGGGTAATAAAGCAGGGTGAATATTAATTATTTTATTTGGAAAAGCTTCAATAATATTTGTTGGAATTTTTAATAAAAAACCAGCCAACACAATATAATCTGCCACTCCTTTAAGTTGATTTAAGATGGTGTCTGATTTAAAAAAATCCTCTCTCGAAAACAAAACAGCATCAACTTGCAATCGTTTACATCGCTCAAAAACTGCTGCTTTTGGATTATTACAAAACACTTTAGTAACAACTGCCGTTTTTTCTGTTTTAAAAAAACTAATGATATTTTCTGCATTGGAACCAGAACCAGAAGCGAAAATGGCAATTTTTTTCATTTTAAATTGATTTGTTTAACTACAAAAAAAGGAATAATTATTAACAAAATCGCTTCGTTTACCAAAAGTTTAAAGATTTTTTTTAATTTAGATTGAACAATTTTTGCGGAAAAAGTAGAATTAAATAATAAGATTCGTATTTTTGTACCCGATTAAAATTTTAAAACTTAGAAAATTATGTCAGACATTGCATCAAGAGTAAAAGCTATTATCGTAGACAAATTAGGAGTAGACGATAATGAAGTAACAAATGAAGCTAGCTTTACAAACGATTTAGGAGCAGATTCTTTAGATACTGTGGAATTAATTATGGAATTCGAAAAAGAATTTGATATCCAAATACCAGACGACCAAGCAGAAAACATTGGTACAGTTGGTCAAGCAGTAAGCTATATAGAAGAGGCTAAAAAGTAATTTTCATATGCAAATTAAACGAGTTGTTGTAACTGGACTTGGTGCATTAACACCAATTGGTAATAATATACAAGAATATTGGAGCGGTTTAGTTAACGGAGTTAGCGGAGCAGCGCCTATAACGTATTTTGATGCTACTAAGTTCAAAACTCGTTTTGCATGTGAATTAAAAAATTTTAATGTAACCGATTTTATTGACAGGAAAGAGGCCCGAAAAATGGATCGCTTTTCGCAATATGCTATGGTTGCAACAGATGAGGCAATAGCTGATTCTGGTTTAAATTCAGAAGATCACAATCCAGATAGAATTGGAGTAATTTGGGGTTCAGGTATTGGCGGATTAGAAACATTTCAAAACGAAGTATTAAACTTTGCTGCTGGAGATGGCTCGCCTAGATTCAACCCATTTTTTATTCCAAAAATGATTGCAGATATTGCTCCAGGGCAAATCTCAATCAAACATGGTTTTAGAGGTCCAAATTTTGCAACGGTTTCTGCCTGCGCATCTTCATCAAATGCGATTATAGATTCTTTAAACTATATCCGATTAGGACAAGCTGACGCCATTGTTACTGGTGGTTCTGAAGCTGCAGTTACTATTGCTGGTATGGGAGGATTTAACGCAATGCATGCACTATCAACTAGAAATGATAGCCCAGAAACTGCATCAAGACCTTTTGATAAAGATAGAGAAGGTTTTGTTTTAGGGGAAGGAGCAGGAGCGCTCATCCTTGAAGAATATGAACATGCAAAAGCACGTGGAGCTAAAATATATGCAGAAGTTATTGGAGGAGGAATGTCTTCTGATGCACATCATATTACGGCACCGCATCCAGAAGGTTTAGGAGCTAAAAACGTAATGTTAAATTGTTTAAGAGACGCAGGAATTAAACCTGAAGATGTAGATGCAATTAACATGCACGGTACATCTACACCATTAGGAGATATTGCAGAATCAAAAGCAATTTTAGATGTTTTTGGTAATCATGCCTACAATATCAATATCAACTCAACAAAGTCAATGACCGGTCACTTATTAGGAGCTGCAGGTGCAATTGAAGCAATTGCTTCAATTTTAGCAATCAATAACAGCGAAGTGCCTCCAACAATTAATCATTTTACAGATGATGACCAGATTGATAATAAGCTAAACTTTACTTTTAATAAAGCGCAAAAGCGAGAGGTTAATATTGCTATTAGTAACACCTTCGGTTTTGGAGGGCACAATGCTTGTGTCGCGCTAAAGAAAATTGATTAATTCTGCATGAATTTTATTCGTAAAATTGTAAATCCCCAAAGAAAAGAAGATGATGGTTTCTATTACGAATTAAAAGCACTACTTAATTTTTCTCCAAAAAAAATAAATTTTTATAAAAAAGCATTTACCCATAGATCTTTAAAACTAAAAGACGACAATGGGGATCCTATAAATTATGAGCGTCTAGAATTTTTAGGGGATGCTATGTTAGGATCTATCATTGCTTCCTATTTGTATAAAAAAGTTCCTAAAGGAGATGAAGGTTATTTAACCCAAATGAGATCTAAAATTGTTAGTAGAGAACATTTAAATGAACTTGGTAAAGATTTAGATTTAATTAAATATGTAAAAAGTAATTTTGATAAAGAAAATGTTGGAGATAACATTTATGGTAATATTTTTGAATCGTTAATTGGAGCAATTTATTTAGATAGAGGCTATAATTATTGCAAAAAATTTATCTACGAAAAGGTGATTATTCAATATGTAGATATTCCAAAACTAGAAGGAAAAATTACAAGCTACAAAGGTTTGATAATTGAATGGTGTCAAAAACAGAAAAAACAATACGACTTTGATATCTATGAAGATTCTGGAAATGAAAACATTAAACATTTTAGTGTAAAAATAAGTATAGATGGATCTTTAATAGCTAAAGGAAGAGCAACTTCTAAGAAAAAGGCTGAAGAACAAGCATCAAAAAGAGTTTATTATGCTTTGCAAGATCAAATAACAAATTCTTAACTTTTTTAAACTCCGTTTTTATTCTTTTTTGATTAATTTATGCGAAACTATATGTAATTTAGCAGCGATTATTGAAATAATATAGTTTGTAATGAATTAAAAACGAAGCTGTTTAATATGCAAATACATTCGCTAGAATTAAATGATTTTTCCGATGACAACTATACTTTAATTGGAATTCATTCTACATTAGAAGAATACAAATTAGCATATTTATTAAATCAAAAACTAAATACTAGATTTGTTTTAGCAAACTATAGTCTAGATTTTCAAAACAAAAATAACAATGCAATATTTAGTATTTACGAATTTATAAACACAAAGTTTAGTCAATCATGGTTTTTAATTTCTAATAAATACTCAAATAATCTAGATGAAATTTCTACAGGATTATTTCAATCAAACGAAATAACAACTTATTTAATCCCTGAAAAAAGGAGAGTAGATTTTTTCCTTAAATTAGAAGGAGATTTTAACTACGATTATATCACTAAGAAGATAGAAGAGATAAACTCTGTAAATCAAGTGATTACATCATATGAAATAGATATAAACACACTAAAATCTAAAGATTTTTTAATTTTTTAATATATGTCAAATAATAAAAAAACCAAAATAATTGCAACGCTAGGCCCTGCATCAAATACCAAAGAAATTATTTCTGAATTAATCGATAAAGGAGTTAATGTTTTTAGAATCAATTTTTCACATGCAGATTACGATAATGTTAAAGCAAGAATAAAAGACATTAGAGAAATTAATGATGAAAAAAATATTCATGTTGCAATTTTAGCAGATTTACAAGGTCCAAAATTAAGAGTTGGCGTTATGGAAGACAATGTTGTTTTAAATGAAAATGACACCTTTGTATTTACTACGGATAAATGTACAGGGACAAAGGAAAAAGCTTTTATGACCTATCAAAACTTTCCGAAAGATGTTAAAAAAGGAGAGCAAATATTAGTTGATGACGGAAAACTACTTTTTGAAGTTGTGGCTACCAACAAGAAAAATGAAGTTACTACAAAAGTGAAAGTTGGAGGTGTATTATCTTCAAAAAAAGGGGTGAATTTACCAAACACAGCAATTTCTTTAACAGCTTTAACAGAAAAAGACATGAAAGATGCCATTTTTGCAATAGAGCAATATGTAGATTGGATCGCTCTTTCATTTGTTAGAAACCCAGAAGATTTAAGAAAATTACACGATTTAATCAATCAAAAATCAGAGTATAGAATTCCTGTTATTGCAAAAATTGAAAAGCCAGAAGCTGTTCAAAATATTGATGCATTAATTCCGTATTGTGATGGCTTAATGGTTGCGCGTGGAGATTTAGGAGTAGAAATACCAATGCAAGAAGTTCCTTTGATTCAAAAAATGCTAGTACAAAGAGCTAAAATGGCAAGAATTCCTGTAATTATTGCAACCCAAATGATGGAGACTATGATTACCAACGCTGTTCCAACAAGAGCAGAAGTAAATGATGTAGCCAACTCAATTATGGATGGTGCAGATGCATTAATGTTATCTGGAGAAACTTCTGTAGGAGCACATCCAATAAGAGTTATTGAAAAAATGACTAAAATTATTAGAAGCGTAGAAAATTCACCTTTAATTAAAGTGCCACAAGCACCCCCTCATATTAGAACAGATCGTTTTATTACCAAAGCAGTCTGTCATCATGCTGCTTTAATGGCAAATGATGTTGAAGCTACAGCAATTTCAACCTTAACAAACAGTGGTTATACAGCCTTTCAAATATCTGCCTGGAGACCAAAATCTTATATTTTAGCGTTTTCATCAGAAAAGAGAATACTACCTAAAATGAGTTTGCTTTGGGGTGTCAAATCTTTTTTCTATGATAAAAACGTGAGTACAGATGACACGGTTGTTGATATCAATAGAATTGCAAAAGAAAAAGGATTTGTAAATACAAATGATTTTGTTGTTAACTTAACTTCTATGCCCGTTGAGGCAAAAGGAATGGTAAACACACTTCGAGTTTCTCAAATAAAATAGGGTTATAATTTTAGTTTTTGCAACGTAATTACTGCATCATTTGTTACAAATGGCATTGGCATCATTTCGTTAGTTCTAGGTTGTATTTTAAACAACGGATTGGTTTGTAGATCAAAAGAAGATTCTATCAAGCTAATATCTGGAATACTACTTTTATTGATGGTAAAATCTACTTTTAAAACGGAATCTTTTGCCGCTAAAAAGTAACTAAGAATTGTGCCTCTTGTCACTTTAATAGTGTCTTTTTGATTTTTCTTATCTAAGAATACATCTTGAACTCCAATTGAATTAAATACAATAGGGACATTTGCAATCAGCTCTAATTTATTAACAGTTCTTTGTGGTTTTATAAGGAATGAAATGTTTCTTACATCACCAATTATAGTATCAGTCATCTTTGAAATGATTGGTGGGTTTAAAGCTCTGTTCTCAGTCTTTTGATGATATCTGTATGATGTGTTATACTTGCTTTTAGATGTTGTACCCGTAAAATTTCCTTTTGTTGGGTTGTCTCCTAAAAATTGTTTTGTGTAATCATCTGGAGTTTGATCATAACTTGCCCAATAAGATTGATTTGTGTCAACATCATTAATAAAAACGATGCTGTTTGGTTTTTTCTTGTTTTCATCAAAACCACTATTGTAAGCAGCAACCGTAAAAAATAAAACGGTGCCTAAACCTATCAACCTTACCAATGACTTTCTTGATTTATATGCTGTAAAAACAGGAATCATTAATCCAAAAATTAAAACTAAAAACAACGCACTTATATATAAATTCTTTAATCCAAGACCAACAGGAAACATTTTTATCTGAGGAGCAAAAATAAAAAGGACGGGTATTGATAAAACAGTTGCAAGTATAATTTTTGTAGTCCGTTTTGGGTCAATAAAAACATAAACGGCTAAAGTAATTAGCACAAAATAAACAGGGATAATAAAATAGGCAGCACCTTTTAAATAAATAAAAATTAGCACGTTAATTATTAACCAAAACAATGTTGGAGCAATTACTAAATCTGCCCCTGTAAATTTTTTAAAGAAGGGTTTATATATTTTAAAGAGCAACCATAGATTTAACAATGTAAATGCAGCTATATATTCATATCCGTTGTACGTAAAACCATGTAATATATCTTTGTAGTGAGGGTGAATGAATAGAATTCCTTTCCATAATAATATTGAAATTCCTACACAAGCAACGAATGAAAATGTAAAAGGGGTAAACCCTTTTAATATTCCCTTTATGGTTATTTTATTTAATGCAATTCCGAAGAAAAGGATAATACACAGTAGAAAAATTGCCCCAATTAATAAAGGTAAAACCCAAGAAAAAGGATAGTGTAATAATCGTGTAAACGGGAAATTTGTATACACATGATCTACAGAACTTTCAAGATTTGAAAGATCAGAAAAAGCAAAATAATTTAATGTTGTCATTAAATAATCTGCTTGATGTAATAATGTTTTTCTATCTAATCTTTCAAATGAATCTTGTGCCGTATGATAATCAAAATGATCTCCAATAAATGCAAAATTAAATCCGTTAATATTTCCTTGTTCTCTAAAAACAGTTAAATCTGTGTCATTAGGAAGCATTTTGTATATGCTATACATTAATGAATTGGCTGCAGGATAATTGGGTTTCGCTTTTAAAAACTCAGTTAACAATTTACTGTTTTTACCGTTAGTTTCCATTAGCATATAACTTGGTCCACCACTTCCACGAGCTTCAAAATTTAAAACCAATCCAACATTTTTTGCTAAAGGATGAGCATCAACAAAAGCTTTTGCACCTAAAAGACCCATTTCTTCTGCATCAGTAATTACAATATGAATATCATTTTTTGGTGTTTTATGTTGCGTTAAAAAGGCTCTTACACTTTCTAAAATGGTAACTACCCCAGAACCCGCATCACTAGCCCCTAAAGAAGAATGTGGGTTAGAATCGTAATGCGATAATAAAACTAAAGATTTTCCAGCTTCACTTCCTTTAATGGTAGCAATAATATTTGCATTATTTGTTGCCGCTCTCCATTTGTTATTAATAGCTACTTGTTGTTGAATTTCTGGTTGTAATCCTAATTTTTTAAGTTCGTTGACAATATAATTCTGAACTTTTAAGTGATTTTTAGAGCCAGTATAATGTGCAGTTTTAGATATTTCTTTTAAATGTGTTAGCGCATTATTTATAGAAAACTCGGTTTCTGTAACGATCTTATTTTCAGAATAGGACGGCATCATATCCATAAAACTCCAATAAATTACAGAGACAATAATTAGAAAAGAAAGTATAGGGGCATATTTTTTCATTGAAATGTGATTTTTATAAATGCACTAATTTTTAGATAATCTACTCTTTTTTAAGAGGATGAAACTTTTTTACTCTCTTTTTATTAATAAGAAATAATCATTTTCTAATGCCAAATAACCTTGATCATAAACATAAAAATAGACATTGCCTGTTTTAGTTTTATAAATTGATGTAAAAAAATTGAAGTCAAAACCTTGATCAAATAATTTTGTTCTTGTCACTTTTGTTTTCCCTGTAGTGTTTAATTCTAATAACACTTTATAGTTTTTACGCAACCGATTATTGGTATTTCTAATTAGGTTTTTACTCTCTTTATTTACTTTGTTATTATAGCTGTTTCGACAATAATCTGTACAGAATTTCTTATCAATTCTACCAACTATTTTTTCACCACATTCTAAACATTGTTTTGTTTCCATTGCATTTTGTTTTTGTGGTTTTAAAGATACAAAAAATCATTTACAAACGACTACAAACGTTTACATACGAAAGTAAGTAGTTATCAACCGAATAAAATTAGGAAGTGATTGCATCTTTGCCATGTCAAATCAAACGAAGTATTTGGCATAACATTTATTAATTATTTAAAACCTTATCTTATGAGTACGTTAAGAAACAAAGTACAGTTAATTGGAAACTTAGGAAACAATCCAGAAATTATCACATTAGAAAGTGGTAAAAAATTAGCAAAAATTTCAATTGCTACAAATGAAACTTACAAAAATGCCCAAGGCGAAAAAGTTACAGATACGCAATGGCACAATGTAGTTGCATGGAATAAAACGGCAGAAATTATTGAAAAGTATTTACAAAAAGGAAGCGAAGTAGCTGTAGAAGGTAAATTAACATCTAGAAGTTATGAAGACAAAGATGGTACCAAAAAGTACATTACAGAAATTGTTTGTAACGAATTGTTAATGTTGGGAGGCAAGTAATAGGGGACTTGCTATGAAAAGAGGAGAGCATCAAACAGGTGCTCTTTTTCTTTTCAATATTTTTCTTGTTTTATAAAATTAAAATTAGATATTTGTGGCATCACGATGAACACACAAATTATCAATATCATTTCTATTATTGTCATTGCTATTCAAAAGCAACGATAAGGAAGTGTATATATAATTTTTAAAATAATATAAAAGCCTTCTGTTATCAGAAGGCTTTTTTTATGAAAGAAATTAAAATGAATTTATTTAACAACATCATTATTACAATTATTGTCATTATTAGCTCACCACCGAGTTGATATAGATCGTTATTGCCAATAAAAAGCAAGACCTGTATCAATTTGATGCAGGTTTTTTTTATAAATATTTTTAATTGGAAGCCACAAAAAAAGAAATGTAAACGACAGTAAATCAATAATTTAAATTAAATATAATCAAACTGAATATAGGCAGAGTTAAAAAATAAAAAATAAAAAAATAAGACGAACAGCTAATTTCGAATCCATTAAAAAACAGAAATGCAGAAATGAAACTTAATAAATACAGTAGCAGATTAACTCAAGACGAATCTCAACCAGCATCACAAGCCATGTTATATGCGGTGGGTTTAACAGATGAAGATATGCAAAAAGCTCAAGTTGGAATTGCAAGTACTGGTTATGATGGCAACCCGTGTAATATGCATTTAAATAGGCTTGCTGGTGAAGTTAAAACGGAGTGTACTATAAATGGATTGGTAGGTTTAGGGTTTAATACTATTGGTGTAAGTGACGGAATTTCAATGGGAACTTCTGGGATGAATTACTCTTTAGTATCTAGAGATATCATTGCAGATTCTATAGAAACGGTTATGAATGCTCAAAGTTATGATGCCTTGATTTCTGTTGTGGGTTGCGATAAAAACATGCCAGGAGCTGTAATTGCGATGTTGCGTTTAAACAGACCTTCAATAATGATGTATGGCGGAACAACAGCATCTGGTAATTACAAAGGGAAAAAACTAAACATTGTCTCTGCTTTTGAAGCATTAGGGCAAAAAGTTGCTGGAGAGATTGATGAATTTGAATATAAAGAAATTATCAAAAGAGCCATTCCCGGTGCAGGAGCTTGTGGCGGAATGTATACAGCAAATACCATGGCATCAGCAATAGAAGCAATGGGTTTTTCTTTACCTTATAATTCTTCAATTCCTGCTGAAAACCCCAATAAAATCTCAGAAAGTGAACGAACAGCTTTGGCAATTAAGAATTTATTGGAGCTAGATTTAAAACCTTTGGATATCATTTCTAAAAAATCTATTGAAAACGCCATTGCAATTGTAAATGCTTTGGGTGGATCCACCAATGTGGTATTGCACTTTTTAGCAATAGCGCATGCTGCTGACATCGAATTTACCTTAGAAGATTTTCAACGTGTGAGCGATAGAACTCCATTAATAGCCGACTTAAAACCTAGTGGAAAATATTTGATGGAAGATGTTCATGGTGTTGGCGGAACTCCAGCAGTGATGAAATACTTACTAGATAATGGCTACTTACATGGTGATTGTTTGACGGTTACTGGAAAAACATTGGCAGAAAATTTAAAAGATATTACACCACTCTCTTTTGAAGAACATCAAGATGTTATTTATCCAAAGAGCAATCCGTTAAAATCATCTGGAAATCTTCAAATTTTATACGGAAACCTTGCTCTTGAAGGCGCAGTTGCAAAAATCAGCGGTAACGAAGGGTTGATTTTTGAAGGAAAAGCAGTGGTTTATGATGGAGAACAAGCAGCAAATACCGGAATTTCTAATGGAGAAGTTGAAAAAGGCAATGTGGTTGTAATCCGTTATGTTGGCCCTAAAGGCGGACCAGGAATGCCAGAAATGTTAAAACCAACGTCGTTGATTATGGGAGCAGGTTTGGGAAAATCAGTAGCATTAATTACAGATGGACGTTTCTCTGGCGGAACTCACGGTTTTGTAGTAGGTCACATTACTCCCGAAGCACAATCTGGCGGAACAATCGCTTTATTAAAAACAGGAGATCAAATTAGAATTAGTGCAGAAGACAATACAATAAATGTATTGTTATCTGACGATGAGCTTGTAGAAAGAAGAGCTAATTGGAAAGAACCAAAATTAAAACATACAAAGGGAATCTTATACAAATACGCTAAAACAGTTGCATCTGCATCAAAAGGATGTGTAACAGATGCTTTTTAATAAAAGAAAGTCATGGAAATAAAAACAAAAGCCTCAACTAAAAAAAATCAATCAAAAAAGCAGCAACCTATTTCTGGAGCAGAAGCAGTTGTGAAATGTTTACTAGTAGAAGGTGTTGATTTAATTTATGGATATCCAGGGGGTGCTATTATGCCAATTTATGACGAGTTATATAAATATCAAGACCAATTACAACACGTATTAGTTCGCCATGAGCAAGGAGCAACTCACGCTGCACAAGGCTATGCTAGAGTTACAGGGAAAGTTGGTGTAGCAATGGCAACATCTGGACCTGGAGCTACAAATTTAGTTACTGGAATTGCAGATGCACAAATAGACTCTACCCCCCTAGTTTGTATTACGGGACAGGTGGGAAAACATTTATTGGGTTCTGATGCTTTTCAAGAAACAGACATTGTTGGGATTTCTACTCCGGTTACAAAATGGAATTATCAAATTACTGAAGCAGCGGAAATTCCAGAAGTATTGGCAAAAGCTTTTTACATAGCCAAATCTGGTAGGCCTGGACCTGTGTTAATTGATATTACTAAGAATGCACAGTTTGATACATTTGATTTTGAATATCAAAAATGCACATCTGTCAGAAGTTATAAAGCGGTTCCAGATGTAGATAAAAGTCAGTTGTTAGCTGCTGCGTCATTGATCAATGCGGCAAAAAAACCACTAATTGTTTTCGGGCAAGGAGTGATTTTAGGTGAAGCAGAATCCGAATTTAAAGCATTGATTGAGAAAACAGGAATTCCTGCTGCTTGGACTATTTTAGGGTTGTCTGCATTAGAATCAAATCACCCATTAAATGTTGGGATGGTAGGAATGCATGGAAATTATGGGCCAAATAAATTAACCAATGAATGTGATGTGTTAATTGCCATCGGAATGCGATTTGATGATCGGGTTACTGGAAATTTAGAAAGCTATGCTAAACAAGCAAAAGTGATTCACTTTGATATAGATCCGTCAGAAATTGATAAAAATGTAAAAACAGATGTTGCTGTTTTAGGAAATTCAAAAGAAACATTAGCCAAGATGTTGCCTTTGGTAAATCAAAATTCTCACGAATCTTGGATGCAAGAATTTAAAGAGTATCATGCTATCGAATTTGAAAAAGTGATTAAAGACGAATTGTTTCCAACCAAAAAAGGAATTACAATGGGAGAAGTATTAAAAGAAATCAACCAAGTAACAAAAGGAAAAGCGGTGGTTGTTTCTGATGTTGGGCAACATCAAATGATGGCTTGTAGATATGCAGAATTCAACCAAACAAAAAGCAGTATTACTTCAGGGGGTTTAGGTACTATGGGATTTGCATTGCCAGCAGCAATTGGTGCTAAAATGGGAGCGCCAGAAAGAGAAGTTATTGCCATTATTGGTGATGGAGGTTATCAAATGACGATTCAAGAATTAGGAACTATTTTTCAAACCAAAGCAGCTGTAAAAATTGTAGTTCTGAATAATGAATTTTTAGGGATGGTGCGTCAATGGCAACAATTGTTTTTTGACAAAAGATATGCATCTACCGAAATGGTAAATCCAGATTTTGTAACCATTGCAAAAGGATATCATATTGAAGCGCAAAAAGTTACAAAAAGAGAAAATTTATCAGGAGCCATTGAGAAAATGATTGCTTCTAAAAGCTCTTATTTCTTAGAAGTTTTTGTAGAAAAAGAAAACAATGTGTTTCCAATGATTTCTACTGGAGCATCGGTTTCAGATATCAGATTAAGTTAAATTATAAAAAGAATCTAGAATAGAGAAAATAGAAATAAGAGCAAAGTTGATAGAAATAAAAATCACGAAATGAAGAAGGTAGACTCTTTCTTCTTATATCTTCTTCTCTTTTTTCTTCAATAATTAAGAATATATGAACACAGAAACAAAATCATATACGATATCAGTATATACAGAAAACAATGTAGGATTGTTAAACAGAGTTTCATCAATATTTTCAAAAAGACACATCAATATTGAAAGCTTAACAACTTCTCAATCAGAAATTGAAAACGTAAATAGATTTGTGATTGTTGCAACTATGGAAGAACAGCAAGCAACTAAAATTGTTGGACAATTAGAAAAACAAATAGAAGTTATAAAAGCCTATGTACATACAGATGAGGAAACTATTTACCAAGAATCCGCTCTGTTTAAAGTGTCTTTAGATTCGTTACTAGACAAGCGTCAAATACAAGATATTATTAAAACTAGTCATGCAAATATAGTAACCGTAGCTAGAGATTTTTTTGTAATAGAGAAAACAGGAAGCAGAAAAGAAACGGAGCAATTATATCAAGATTTAAAACCATATAAATTATTGCAATTTGTAAGATCCGGAAGAATATCAGTAACTAAAGAACCCATGAATATTTCAGAAATGCTCAAAGCATTTTAATACTTAATAAAAGAAAAATGACAAATTATTTTAATATACTATCACTAAGAGAACAATTAACAGAATTAGGAAAATGTAGATTTATGGAATCTACAGAATTTGAAGAAGGAGTTGCACCACTTATTGGAAAAAAAATAATCATTGTAGGATGTGGAGCTCAAGGATTAAATCAAGGATTAAACATGCGAGATTCTGGATTGGATATTTCTTATGCTTTAAGAGCAGAAGCAATTTCAGAAAAAAGAGCATCTTATGTTTCTGCTACAACAAACAACTTCGTTGTTGGCACCTATAATGAATTGATACCTACAGCTGATCTGGTTTTAAATTTAACTCCAGACAAACAACATACTTCTGTAGTAAAAGCAGTAATGCCCTTAATGAAAAAAGGAGCTACGTTGTCGTATTCTCATGGGTTTAATATCGTAGAAGAAGGTATGCAAATCCGTAAAGATTTAACAGTAATTATGGTTGCTCCAAAATGTCCAGGATCTGAAGTTCGAGAAGAATACAAAAGAGGTTTTGGAGTTCCAACGCTTATAGCAGTGCATCCAGAAAACGATCCAGAAAAGAAAGGGCTATCACAAGCAAAGGCCTATGCAGTTGCAACTGGTGGACACAAAGCAGGTGTTTTAGAGTCTTCATTTGTAGCCGAGGTGAAATCCGATTTGATGGGTGAGCAAACCATTTTGTGTGGGGTCTTACAAACAGGAGCAATTTTGTCCTTTGATAAAATGGTTGTAGAAGGAATTGAACCTAGCTATGCTGCTAAATTAATCCAATACGGATGGGAAACCATTACTGAGGCTTTAAAACATGGCGGAATTACAAACATGATGGATCGTTTGTCAAATCCTGCAAAATTGAAGGCCTTTGAATTGTCTGAGGAGCTAAAAGAGATCTTACGTCCGTTATTTCAAAAACACATGGATGATATCATGTCAGGGCATTTCTCTAAAACGATGATGGAAGATTGGGCAAACAATGATCAAAACCTACTAGCTTGGAGAGCTGAGACAAGAGAAACAGCATTCGAAAAAACAGCAGTTACAACTCAAGAAATAACGGAACAAGAATATTTTGATCACGGAACATTGTTAGTTGCATTTGTTAGAGCTGGTGTAGAATTGGCTTTTGAGACTATGACGGCTTCTGGTATTATTGCAGAGTCAGCCTACTATGAATCATTGCATGAAACCCCTTTAATTGCAAATACCATCGCTCGTAAAAAACTGTATGAAATGAATCGTGTAATTTCCGATACCGCAGAATATGGTTGCTATTTGTTTGACCATGCATGTAAACCTCTATTAACTGATTTTATAAAAAAACAATCTGTCCAGGTCATTGGAAAACCATTTACAAAACACGTCAAAGTTGATAATCAACAATTAATTGCTGTAAACAAAGTCATAAGAGAGCACGAAGTAGAAAAAGTTGGAGCGGTTTTAAGAGCTTCAATGACAGCAATGAAACAACTTTAAAAAATTGTTGTCATTTCGACAGAGCAACGATTGTAGCGACGAGAAATCTCTTAAATAAAACCAAAAAAGATATTATTAATTTTACAATTGGCAGATTTCTCAATCGCAAAAATGCTCATTTCGAAATGACATCATATAGAAAAGAATAAAAATGAGCGTCAAAATACCAACCTATTACCCAAAATTAGAAGACATAAAAAATGCTGTAACTACACTAAAAGATGTAGTTACCGTAACCCCTTTAACTCAAAACCTTAATTATTCTAGGAAACACGAAGCGAATATTCTTTTAAAAAGAGAAGATTTACAGCAAGTTCGTTCGTATAAGATCCGAGGAGCCTATCGTAAAATGAGTTCTTTAACCTTAGCAGAAATGAAAAAAGGAATCGTTTGTGCGAGTGCCGGGAATCATGCTCAAGGGGTTGCTTTTGCTTGCCAGAAATTAAAAATTAAAGGGACCATTTTTATGCCCGCTCCTACACCCAAGCAAAAACTAGAACAAGTGCAAATGTTTGGTGGTGATTGGATTCAAATTCAATTGGTTGGAGATACGTTTGATGATGCTCAAAATGAAGCAAAAAAGGAATGTGATTTTCTGGGAAAAACTTTTGTACATCCTTTTGATGATGAAAAAATAATAGAAGGACAAGCAACTGTTGGACTGGAAATTATTGAGCAAGCAAAGGATTCTATTGATTATGTTTTTGTGCCAGTAGGAGGAGGAGGTTTAGCTTCGGGCTTATCGTCAGTTTTTAAAGCACTCTCTCCAAACACCAAAATTATAGGTGTAGAACCAGAAGGGGCTCCTTCTATGAAATCAGCCTTAGAACAAAGGATGAATGTTCGACTAGAAGCCATAGATAAGTTTGTTGATGGAGCAGCCGTACAACAAGTTGGCTCTTTAACGTATGAAATTTGTAAAGAAAACCTAGATGCCATGATTACTGTTCCCGAAGGAAAAGTGTGTCAGACTATTTTAGATCTATACAACAAAGATGCTATTGTGGTTGAACCAGCAGGAGCTTTAACCATAGCTGCATTAGATTATTTTGCAGATGAAATTAAAGGAAAAAATGTAGTTTGTGTGGTAAGTGGAAGTAATAATGATATTACAAGAACTGCAGAGATCAAAGAAAGAGCAATGCTATATAGTGGATTTAAACATTATTTTATTGTGCGATTTCCGCAAAGAGCAGGTGCTTTAAAAGAATTTGTGGTTCACGTTCTAGGACCTCAAGATGATATTACTCATTTTGAATACACAAAGAAGACTAATCGAGAAAATGGACCAGCAGTAGTTGGAGTAGAATTGAAATGTAAAGAAGATTTAGAGCCTCTTTTAGAACGGATGAAAAAAATGAATTTCTATGGTGATTATTTAAATGATAAGCCAAATTTGTTTGAGTTTTTAGTCTGACATTCAAACGACAAATACAGGGCGACTTTTAACAAATCACTAAAGTTTTATTTTTATATTTACTAAATTAAAAATTTGAACAAAAAAAATTAAATATTATGACTAAATTAAAACTACGTTCGGTAATTTTCTTTTTATCTATTGCGTTATTTTCTTTCGTGTCTTGTCAAAAAGAAACAAAAGGAGATAAATTAACTTTAGAATTTGAAAAGTATGAACTTGAAAATGGATTACAAGTAGTTCTTCATCAAGACAAATCAGACCCAATTGTATCGTTAGCGATTCAATATGGGGTAGGATCTAACAGAGAAAAGACTGGTAGAACTGGATTTGCTCACTTATTTGAGCATATGTTGTTTCAAGAGTCTGAAAATGTTCCGCAAGATCAATTTTTTAAGAAAATTCAAGACTTAGGTGGTACATTAAATGGAGGAACCTGGAAAGACGGTACAATATATTATGAAGTTGTTCCAAATAATGCTTTAGAGACCATTATGTGGTTAGAAAGCGACAGAATGGGATTTTTAATTAATACAGTAACAGAATCTGCTTTTTACAATCAGCAAGAAGTTGTTCAGAATGAAAAAAGACAACGTGTAGATAATAACCCTTATGGGCATACCGGATGGGTATTAGATAAAGCTATTTACCCTGAAAGCCATCCATATAATTGGCAAGTTATCGGTGAATTGGTTGATTTACAAAATGCAACTATTGAAGATGTTAAAGAGTTTTATGACAAATACTACGGTCCTAATAATGCAACTTTAGTCATCGCTGGAGATTTTGACTCGAAAGAAGCAAAAGTTTTGATCGAAAAATATTTCGGGGAAATTAAACGTCGTCAAGAAGTAAAACCTTTAAAGCCAGTTAGAGTTACTTTATCTGAAACAAAAAGGCTGTATCATGAAGATAATTTTGCTAGAGCCGCACAGTTAAATATGGTTTGGCCAACATTAGAACAATATACAGATGATGCATATGCGTTAGATTTTTTAGGACAGTTGTTGTCTAATGGAAAGAAAGCACCAATGTATAAAGTTTTGGTACAGGATAAAAAGTTAACTTCAAGAGCTAGTGCCTATAATAATTCTCAAGAACTGGCAGGAGAGTTTCGTATTTCAATTACAGCAAATGGAAACAATAATTTAGCGGATGTTGAGTCTGCCGTTATAGAATCGTTTAAGAAATTTGAAGAAGAAAGTTTTACAGATCAAGATATAGAGAGAATCAAGGCAGGTCTAGAAACTAGTTTTTATAATTCAATAAGTAGTGTTTTAGGGAAATCTTTTCAATTAGCTCAATACAATGTTTTTGCTGGTGATCCTGGTTTTATAACCGAAGATATTGAGAACATTAAAAAAGTAACTAAAAAAGATATTATTAGAGTATACAATAAGTATATAAAAGATAAGCCATACGTTATCACCAGTTTTGTTCCTAAAGGGAAATTAGAATTAGCAGCTAATAACTCTAAAAAAGCAGCGATAGTTGAAGAGGTAATTAAAGAGAATGTAGATGTAAAAATTGCAGACAAAAATAATAAAGTTGAAAAAACACCTTCTAAATTTGATAGATCTGTAGCTCCTACAGCAGGAAAATCACCAAAATTAAATATTCCAGAATCATGGTCAGTAACATTAGAAAACGACATGAAAGTTTTAGGAATTAAACAAACAGAAATTCCAATCGTTAATTTCAGCATTGTTATAGATGGGGGTCATTTATTAGACTCTTTTGATAAAAACGGAGTAGCAAATTTGATGACAGATATTTTGATGGAAGGAACTGCCAACAAAACCCCTTTACAATTAGAAGAAGAGATTACTCTTTTAGGCGCTTCTATTAATATGTTTTCTGGAAATGAATCAATTACCATTAGAGGAAATACACTAGTAAGAAACTTTGATAAAACAATGAAACTAGTAGAAGAGATCCTTCTAGAGCCAAGATGGGATGAAGAAGAATTAAAAAGAATCAAAACAAGTACTATTAATAGTATAAAACGTTCTTCAGCTAACCCTAATTTTGTTGCTAGAAATGTTTCGAACAAACTTTTATATGGTGAGAAACATATTTTTGCATATCCAATAAGTGGAACTGTAGAATCAATTGAAGCGATTACCATGGACGATTTAAAAGCTTTTTATGAAAAGAACTTTTCACCATCTGTGAGTAAATTCCACATTGTAGGAAATATTGATAAAGAAACAGTTACTGCTACTTTAGCTAGTTTAGAAAAGAAATGGGAAAGCAAAGAGGTTGTAATTCCAACATTTGAAATGAACTCAGACAGAAATAAATCATCACTATATTTTGTAGATATTCCAAATGCAAAACAGTCTGTAATTAATATTGGTTATTTATCAATGGCTAGAACAGATCCAGATTATTTTGCAGCTACTGTAATGAATTATAAATTAGGAGGTTCTTTTTCTGGAAATGTAAATCTAATTTTAAGAGAAGAGAAAGGGTATACTTATGGAGCATCTACAGGTTTTAGTGGTACTAAAATAAGAGGGACTTTTAATGCGTCTTCAAGTGTTAGAACCAATACAACATTTGAATCTGTAAATATTTTTAGAGATGAAATTAATAAGTATAAAAACGGAATTTCTCAAGAGGATTTAGATTTTACTAAAAACGCATTAATAAAATCTAACGCTAGACGTTTTGAAACTCAAGGTGCTTTACTAGGAATGCTTCAAAATATTAGCAATTACAATCTTTCACCAGATTATATTGCAAATGAAGAAGATATTATTAGAAATATGACCTTAGAACAGCACAAGGCATTAGTTAATAAGTATTTAGATGCCTCTAAAATGGGTTATTTAGTTGTAGGTGATGCAGCTACTCAGTTTGCAAAGTTTAAAAATGCTGGTTTTGATGAAGTAATTTTATTAGATAAAGACGGGAAACAATTAAAATTGTCAAAAATTAAACTTTAAAAAAATTTATATCAATAAAAAAAGGTGTGATGAATATCACACCTTTTTTTATTTTAAGAGAAAAATCTAATTTATCTTAGCCAAAGATTAGAAAAAAAATTTGTGAACAAATACTATTATGAAATCAATTTTAGAAGTACCTGAAAAATATAGATTTTCTCAGGTATTAGAGCAAAATACTTATTTAATTAATGGTAAATTAAAATATTGGCCTGGTCACCGAACCAATGTTTATTCTCCTATTTATCTTGAGAATAGTCAAGGGAAATTAGCACCAACTTTATTAGGAACAATTCCGAGTCTTACAGAAAAAGAAGCATTAGAAGCATTAGATTCAGCATATAATGCTTATGATAAAGGTAGAGGAGAATGGCCTACCATGAAAGTAGAAGAACGTATTCTCTGTATAGAAAATTTCACAAAATTAATGTTGGAAACTAGAGATGAAGTAGTAACGTTTTTGATGTGGGAAATAGGCAAGCCTTATAATGAATCTTGTGATGAATTTGATAGAACTATAGAGTATATAAATGACACCATTTCAACCTTAAAAGAAATGGATCAAAAACACTCAGAGATTAAAAATCACAGCGGAATTTTAGCACAAGTTCGTAGAGCTCCGTTAGGAGTTGTGTTGTGTTTGAGCCCATATAATTACCCTTTAAATGAAACTTTTTGCTTGTTAATTCCTGCATTAATTATGGGAAACACAACCATCTTTAAACCAGCTAAACACGGAATTTTATTATTATCTCCTTTGCTAGAAGCATTTCAAAAAAGTTTCCCGAAAGGTGTGGTAAACATTATTTATGGAAGTGGAAGAATTTTAGCAACTCCGATTTTAAAATCAGGAAAAGTGGATGTATTAGCGTTGATTGGAAATAGCAAATCGGCAAATATTTTACAAGAACACCACCCAAAGAAAAATAGATTACGGTTGGTTTTAGGTTTGGAAGCTAAAAATCCGGGAATTGTATTGCCAGATTGCGATTTAGATTTGGCGGTTAAAGAATGTGTTTTAGGTTCTTTGGCATTTAACGGACAACGATGTACAGCGCTTAAAATTTTATTTGTGCATGAAGATATTGTAGCAGAATTTAATCAAAAATTTGTTGAAGAAGTTCAAAAATTAAAAGGAGGATTGCCTTGGGAAGAGAATGTAAAAATTACACCATTACCAGAGCCCAATAAACCAATTTATATTCAAGAATTAATTGATGATGCGAAATCAAAAGGAGCAAAAATTTTGAATAAAAATGGAGGAGAAACAACATTAAGTTTTGTAAATCCAGTAGTTTTATATCCAGTAAATAAAACTATGAAAGTGTATGAAGAAGAGCAGTTTGGTCCAGTTGTTCCTATTTTATCATTTAAAAATATTCAAGAACCGCTAGACTATATCTCTGAATCTAACTACGGACAACAAGTAAGTTTGTTTAGTAACAATCCTAATTCATTAGCACCATTAATAGACTCATTGGTTAATCAAGTTTGTAGGGTAAATATCAACACAAAATGTCAACGTGGTCCAGATGTGTTGCCATTTGTTGGAAGAAAAGATTCTGCCGTAAGTACTTTAAGTGTGTATGATGCATTAAGAACTTTTTCAATCAGAACTTTAGTTGCATTTAGAAGTAACGCATCAAATGATAAAATCTTGACAGATTTATTAGAAAGTAACGCTTCTAACTTTTTAAGAAAAAAATAAAAAAGAGTCATTTCTTAAGAAATGACTCTTTTAGATAAAATACAGACTAAATAATAGTACTCTGACCCATATAGATATTTTGAAAATTTAAATTACTTTCGTCTTGATTTTCAATATAATCAGCAATAAAATCTCCTACTTTAGAGGTAGATGCTGAGAACGAATTTTTTCCTTTAATATCTTCTGTTGTAATCCCTAAAACCAATGACTTTTCTACAGCTCTTTCTATAGCATTAGCTTCTATAAACAACCCTAAATGTTTTAATAACAATGCAGCAGATAAAATTGAGGCTAATGGGTTTGCAATGTCTTTTCCTGTTGCTTGTGGAAACGAACCATGAATGGGCTCAAATAAAGCATTCCCTTTTCCAACAGAAGAAGAGGCTAATAAACCTATAGATCCTCCAATAACACTTGCCTCGTCACTAATTATATCACCAAAAAGATTTTCAGTTAAAATAACATCAAATTGTTTTGGATTTAATATTAGTTGCATTGCAGCATTGTCTACAAACAAGAAATCTAAAGTTACATCTGGATATTGAATTGCTAATTCTGTTACAGTCTTTCTCCATAAACGAGAAGTTTCTAAGACGTTGGCTTTATCGACCAATGTTAGTTTTTTTCTACGAGTTTGTGCTTCTTTAAAAGCCAAATGCGCAATGCGCTCTATTTCTTCAACTGAATAAGAGCAACCATCAAAAGCAACTTGACCATCGTCACTTAATTCTTTTATGCCAAAGTATATCCCTCCTGTTAATTCTCTAAAAATAGAAATATCAGTTCCTTTTATAATCTCTTTTTTTAAGGGCGAATTCGCTATCAATTGATCGTAAGCCTTTACAGGTCTTACATTACAAAACAACCCTAACTCTTTACGTAATTTAAGTAATCCTTGTTCTGGTCTTACTTTCGCAGTCGGATCATTATCATACTTTGGATGACCAATTGCACCAAATAATATTGCATCAGATTTTTTGCATATAGATAAGGTTTCATTGGGTAATGGATTTCCTGTTTTATCAATTGAACAAGCACCCATTAAGGCTTCTTTGTAGATAAATGTGTGATTGTATACATCTGCAATTGCATTCAATGCTTTTTTTGCTTGCGCTATAACTTCTGGCCCAATTCCATCTCCTGGAATTACTGCAATCGTATATTTCATATTTTTTTATTTGGGCGTTACCACATGGGTCGCGCTTTTCATTATATCTTTTAACTTGTTCTCGATACTCGCTCCGCGAACTCGAACTAACATTAAAAGGATGTCACTTCAATCGCTAACGCAACTAGAACTATTTTATAGCATTTGAGTTTCAAATTCGGCTATTTTTTCTTTCTTACTGATTAAATAATCAATGTCATCATAACCATTTAGCAAGCAAGTTTTCTTGTAAGCATCAATTTCAAAAGAAGCATTTCCTATTTCAGATTCAATAGTTTGTTCTTCTAAATTCACGATAACTTCTGATGTAGGATTTTCCTCTAGATGCACAATTAATTTTTTCAAATATTCTTCGGTAACCTGCACGGGTAATAATCCGTTATTCAATGCATTCCCTTTAAAAATATCAGCAAAAAAACTACTTACAATTACTTTAAATCCATAGCCTACCAAAGCCCAAGCGGCATGTTCTCTACTAGAACCACAACCAAAATTATCTCCTGCTACTAATATACTTCCGCTATATTTTGTATTGTTTAAAGGAAACTCTTTATTGATGGTTCCGTCTTTATGAAATCGCCAATCTCTAAAAACTTGTTCGCCAAAACCTAATTTATCCGTTGCCTTTAAAAAGCGAGCAGGTATAATTTGATCAGTATCAATATTTTCTGTTGCTAACGGAACAGCTTTAGATGTTAATTGTATAAACTTCTCCATTAGTTTAAATGTTTAGTAATGTCAATAATTTTACCTTCAACAGCAGTTGCAGCTGCAACCAATGGGCTTGCCAATAAAGTTCGGGAGCCTTGACCCTGCCTACCTTCAAAATTTCTGTTTGATGTAGATACACAGTATTCTCCTTCCGGAATTTTATCATCATTCATTGCTAAACAAGCAGAACATCCAGGTTGTCTTAACGTAAAGCCGGCGGCTTCAAAAGTGGCTTTCAAACCTTCTTCGGTAATTTGTTTTGCAACTCGTTGCGATCCAGGAACTAACCAAGCTGTTACATTTTCGGCTTTTTGTTTTCCTTTTATATAGTTAGCTGCAACTCTAAAATCTTCAATTCTAGAATTTGTACAACTTCCAATAAACACATAATTAATTGGGGTATCAATCAAGGATTTCCCTTTTTCAAAATCCATATAGGTCAATGATTTTTCAAAAGAACTTTCATCCTTGTTTGGAATCTTTTCAGAAATTTTAATTCCCATTCCTGGATTTGTTCCAAAAGTGATCATTGGTTCAATATCTGAAGCATCTATTACATATTCTTTATCAAATTCAGCTCCTTCATCTGTAGCTAAGGTTTTCCACTTTGCTACTTTTTCATCAAAATCAGTTCCTTTTGGAGCAAATTCTTTTCCTTTGATATAGTTAAATGTTGTCTGATCTGGAGCAATCATTCCGCCTCTAGCACCCATCTCAATACTCATATTGCAAACGGTCATTCTGCCTTCCATGCTCATATTTTCAAAAACATCACCAGCATACTCGCAAAAATAACCGGTACCTGAATTGGTTCCTAACTTAGCAATGATATATAAAATAACATCTTTAGGAAGGACACCTTTTTTTAATTGTCCATTAACGAGTACCCTCATTTTTTTAGGTTTTTCTAAAAGCAAGCATTGGCTCGCAAAAACCTGTGCTACTTGACTTGTTCCAATACCAAAGGCAATGGTTCCGAATGCACCATGGGTTGATGTATGAGAATCTCCACAAACCATGGTCATTCCAGGTTGTGTGATGCCCAATTCAGGTGCTATTACATGTACAATTCCATTGTTTTCATGTCCCAAACCATACAAAGGAATATTGTTCTTAAGACAATTTTTAGTTAGCTGTTCTAACTGGTTTCTAGAAAGTGCATCCTTTATGGGTAAATGTTGATTGATTGTGGGCGTATTGTGATCTGCTGTAGCCACAATTTTATCGGGTCTCGCAATTGGGATCCCTCTTTTTTCTAATTCTTCAAAAGCCTGTGGACTTGTTACCTCATGAATTAAATGTGTATCTATATATAATATTTGTGGACCATTTTCTATTGCATCAACTACATGGGCATCCCAAACCTTATCAAAGAGTGTTTTTCTCATGATGCAATGGCTATTTTTGAAAACTTATTAACGTTTTTCATGATAGAATGTAAGTCTGTATCGTGAATTTCTTTTTGAATATCTGCTATTTGTAGGAAGTAATTATAGGCTTTGTCTAATTGAATTTTTGTTAACTCGTAACCAATTTTTTTAGCTCTATAGGCTAAGGCAGCTCTTCCGCTTCTAGCAGTTAATACAATTGCACTTTCTGTAACACCAACATCTTCTGGATTCATGATTTCATAGGTTTCTCTATTTTTAATGACCCCATCTTGATGTATTCCAGAGCTATGCGCAAAAGCATTGGCTCCAACAATAGCTTTGTTAGGCTGTACAGGCATTCCCATTTTTTCTCTAACCATCATACTGGTATCATAAAGCAATTGGGAATTGATATTGGTTTCTAAGTTTAAAGTTGGATGTTGTTTTAAAATCATTACAACTTCTTCCAAAGCAGTATTCCCGGCACGTTCTCCGATACCATTTATGGTACATTCAATTTGCCTAGCACCATTGATAGCTCCTGCAATAGAGTTTGCTGTTGCCATGCCCAAATCATTATGACAATGACAAGAAATAGTTACTTTTTCGATCCCTTTTACATGCTCTTTTAGGTATTTAATTTTTGCGCCATATTCTTCCGGCAAACAATAACCTGTGGTATCAGGTATGTTCAATACGGTTGCTCCAGCTTTGATTACTTCTTCACAAATCTGCGCTAGGAAAGCATTATCAGTTCTTCCTGCATCTTCGGCATAAAACTCTACATCTTCTACAAATGATTTTGCATAACGAACCGCAAGTACAGCTCTTGTTACTACTTCTTCTCTACTCGAATTAAATTTATACTTTATATGAGAATCACTGGTGCCAATACCTGTATGAATTCTAGGTTTTTTGGCATATTTTAGTGCAGCAGCTGCCACTTCGATATCTTTCTCTACGGCTCTAGTTAAACCACAAACAGTTGCGTTTTTTACAATTTTAGCAACTTCACTTACAGAATTAAAATCACCTGGACTCGAAACAGGAAAACCTGCTTCAATAACATCTACTCCCATAAAATCCAGTCGCTCTGCAATGACTAATTTCTGTCTAGTGTCTAGTTTACAACCAGGAACTTGTTCACCATCACGAAGCGTTGTGTCAAAAATTTGTATTTTATTATCTTGCATGTGTACTTCTTAATTTTTTAATCAAATTCAAATTTATATATTGACTTTTCTAAGAGAGAAAATTATCATAGCCTCTTTACGATGTTTAAAAGAGCTGTTTATAAAATAAAACTCTGATAATAAGAATATTATGGGTAAATCATTTACGCTAGCCAATAATCAAAACGATGCATTGTTTGAGTTGATTAAATCGTTGTCAAAATCAGAAAAAAGGCAATTTAATTTGTATGTTGGTAGATTAGGTGGAAATACTGATGCAAAGTTTTTTTCATTATTTAAATTTTTAGAAAAGTTAAAAACCTACGATGAACGACAAATTTTAGAGAATGGAATTGTTACCAAACAACAATTGTCAAATTTAAAAGCACATTTATACCGTCAAATCTTAATTAGTTTACGTTTAAATCCGGCCCATCAAAATATTAGAATTCAAATCAGAGAGCAATTAGATTTTGCAACCGTTTTATATCAAAAGGGCTTGTACAAACAAAGCTTAAAATTGTTAGATAAAGCGAAATCAATGGCAATTGAAAATGAAGAGAAAAATATTGCTTATGAAATTGTTGAACTTGAAAAAGTAATTGAAACACAATACATCACAAGAAGTATTAGTTCGAGAGCAGACGTACTTTCTGAACAAGCAAAGATGCTAAGCCAGCAAAATGTAATAACTAGTAAATTATCTAATTTATCATTACAACTATATAGTATATTACTAAAAACTGGACCTGCCAGAAACGATGAAGAGTTTGCAAAAATAACGACATACTTTGATGCAAGAATGCCAGAATTTGATTTTAGCACACTCGGTTTTAGAGAGAAACTTTGGTTGTATAAAGCTCACGTATGGAAGAGTTTTTTACTACAAGATTTTTTAATGTGTTATAAATATTCGCACAAATGGATGCAGTTGTTTAGAGGAAATACAAAGCTAATCTCATTACATCCTGTATTTTATTTAAAAGGGAAAAACTATTTACTTGAATCTCTTTTTCTTCTAAAACATTTTTCGAAATTTAAGGAAGAACTTAATTTTTTTAAAGCGGAAATTAAAAGTCAAGAAATCCCGTTAAACAGCAACACCGAGCTGTTAATTTTTCAATACTATACGGCAAATCAATTGCATTTACACTTTTTAGAAGGCACATTTAAAGAAGGGGAGTTTTTGGTAAAAGAAATAGAGCAAAAGATTAAAAAATATGCATCTAGGTTAGATAATCATCATATTGTAATCTTGTATTATAAGATTGCGTGTTTGTATTTTGGGATGGGTGAAAATAGAAAATGTATTGCTTTTTTAGCGAAGATTATTGATTCTAAAAATTTACAAGCAGCAGAAGATTTGCAATGTTTTGCAAGGGTTTTAAATTTGATTGCTCATTATGAATGTGGAATGGATTATCATTTAGAAAAACAATTTAAAGAGACTTATAAATTCTTACTTAAAATGAAGAATTTACAAGCAGTTCAAAAAGAATTTATTATTTCGATTAAAGCTTTAAGTGATGTATATCCACATCAAATAAAAAACGAATTCAAAAAAATTCATGTTAGATTGCAGAAGTTTGAAAATCACCCCTATGAGAAACGCGCTTTTCTTTATTTAGACATTTTGTCTTGGTTAGAAAGTAAAATTGAAAACACTACGATTGGAGAAATTATTCGAAAAAAAGCAACAAGATTAAGTCGTTAACTTATTTGTCCGCCATTTTTAATTTTTTCTGCAGGTTCTACAAAAGCTAATTTTCCATTAGGTGTGTCGGTCATTAAAATCATACCTTGACTTTCTACACCACGCAAAGTTCTAGGAGCTAAATTGCACAAAACAGTTACTTGCTGCCCAACAATATCTTCTGGGTTAAAACTTTCTGCAATTCCAGAAACAATGGTTCTTATATCGATACCAACATCTACTTTTAGCTGCAATAATTTTTTAGCTTTCGGAACTTTAATGGCTTCTAAAATAGTTCCAACTCTGATGTCTAATTTGGTAAAATCATCAAACTCTATGGTCTCTTTTTGAGGCTCAACTGTTTTTGCAGCATTTTGGTTCGCTGTCTTTGTTGCTTGTAATTTGTCTAATTGTGCTTCAATTTCGCTGTCTTCAATTTTCGCAAACAACAACTTAGCTTTATTAATTTGATGATTAGCTGTTAAAAGTATTTCTTTTGTTGAGATATCGTTCCAGCTTAAAGATTCATTAATGTTTAAAATGTTTTTCAATTTAACCGATGTAAAGGGTAAAAAAGGTTCAGATAAAACAGCTAAACCAGCTGCAATTTGCAAGGCAACATGCATAATGGTTTTTACACGTTCTTCATCTACTTTGATTACTTTCCAAGGTTCTTCATCAGCTAAATATTTATTTCCTAAACGAGCTAAATTCATTAATTCTTGACTCGCTTCTCTAAAGCGATAGCGCTCGATTGACCTAGAAATCGTATTCGGAAATTCTTTTAAAGTAGCCAACGTTTCTTCGTCAACGTCACTAAGATCCCCTGAAGGCGGTACTTTTCCGTTGTAATATTTGTTGGTTAAAACAACAACACGATTGATGAAATTCCCAAAAATAGCGACCAATTCGTTGTTATTTCTTGCCTGAAAATCTTTCCAAGTAAAATCGTTGTCTTTTGTTTCTGGTGCTGTTGCGGTTAAGGCATAACGCAACACATCTTGTTTGTCAGGAAAATCTAAAAGATATTCATGTAACCAAACCGCCCAGTTTTTAGAAGTAGATAATTTATTTCCTTCTAAATTTAAAAATTCATTTGCAGGCACATTTTCTGGTAACACATAATCTCCATGTGCTTTTAACATTGCAGGGAAAATAATACAGTGAAAAACAATATTGTCTTTCCCAATAAAATGAACCAGTTTCGTGTCATCATTTTTCCAGTAAGGCTCCCAATCTGTATTGTTTTCTTCTGCCCATTCTTTGGTTGCAGAAATATATCCAATAGGGGCATCAAACCAAACATACAGCACTTTACCAACAGCTCCTTCAATAGGAACTGGAATTCCCCAATCTAAATCACGAGTTACTGCTCTTGGTCGTAAACCATCATCAATCCAAGATTTTACTTGCCCCAACACATTGGGTTTCCAATCATTTTTATGTCCTTCTAAAATCCATTCTTTTAAAAATGCTTCGTGCTTATCTAAAGGCAAAAACCAGTGTTTAGTTTCTTTCAACGTAGGAACATTTCCGGTTATTGACGATTTTGGATTGATTAAATCTGTTGCATTATGACTTGTTCCACAGCTTTCACATTGATCTCCATAACTTTCTTCGTTTCCGCATTTCGGACACGTTCCAACAACAAATCTGTCTGCTAAATATTGATCTGCTTCGGCATCATACAATTGCTCTGTAACTTCTTCAATAAACTCTCCATCATTGTATAATTTTAAGAAAAAATCTGATGCTGTTTTATGATGAACATTTGCGGATGTTCTTGAATAATTATCAAAAGAAATTCCAAAATCCGCAAACGAAGTTTTAATAATTTTGTGGTATTTATCAACTACTTGTTGCGGTGTAATCCCTTCCTTTTTAGCTTTGATTGTAATAGGTACTCCATGCTCATCTGATCCGCAAACAAAAACCACATCTTCTCCTTTTAAACGTAAATAACGTGCATAAATATCTGCAGGAACATAAACGCCGGCCAAATGCCCGATATGAACAGGGCCATTTGTGTAAGGTAAAGCAGCGGTAATTGTATATCTTTTTGGAGTATTCATTTCTATCGTATCGTTTTCGTTTAAAATTTGTTTTGAACAAATTTTTGAAAAGCAAAAGTACGGAAAACCAACGAAAACTCATTTTTTTAAGCCGTCAAAAATAGATACATTTACAAAAATCATTTTTATGAAAGTAACAAAACTCTTTTTGATTGCATTTTTGTCATTAATTATTTCAAACAATCAAACGCAAGCTCAAGAAAACACAAAATCTGAGTTAATTACACCTCCTTATTTACAAAAAGGAGACACTATTGCCATAGTTGCTCCAGCAGGTATCTTAACGGACAGAAAAGATGTAATAGATCAAGCTAAAGAGTTGGCAGAAAGTTGGGGTTTACATGTTGTATATGGTAAACATTTGTTTGACACAGTAGGTCATTTTTCTGCAACAGATGAAGAAAGATCAGAAGATTTTCAAACAGCAATGGACAATCCAAATATTAAGGCAATTTGGGCTGGACGTGGAGGTTACGGAACGGTAAGAATTTTAGACAGATTAGATTACACAAAGTTTATAGAGAGTCCAAAATGGGTAATTGGGTATTCAGATATTACTGCGTTGCATTCTCATTTAAATACATTGGGTTACGAAACCATTCATGGAATGATGGGAACAAGTATGGGAGATGATGCTGAGAAAATTGTTGAAACACTAAAATCATTTAAAAAGTCACTTTTTGGAGAAAAATTGAGTTATAGTTTAGTCTCTGTAAAAGAGAATAAAAAAGGAAACGCAAAAGGAAAATTAATTGGCGGAAACCTTTCTTTATTAGCATCTATGTTAGGTTCTGAAAGTCAAATGAATGCAGAGGATAAAATTTTATTTATTGAAGAAGTTGGTGAATATAAATATAGCATGGATAGAATGTTGCAAAGTCTAAAACGTGCCGGTTTTTTTGAAAAATGTAAAGGGATTATAGTAGGAGACATTTCTAAAATAAAAAGCAATTCGACAAAATGGGGAAGCTCTATGGAGCAGTTAATTTTAGATGTAATTTCCGAATATGATTTTCCTGTTTTGTTTAAATTCCCTGCTGGTCATGAACCAGATAACAGATCGTTAATTTTGGGAAGAACTATTGAAATGAATGTAACTAAAGAAGGAATCTCTACTGTAGTTTTTAATGAGTAAAAATGGCCCAGCACAATGAACTTGGTAAAAAAGGCGAGCAGTTAGCAGTAGATTTTTTATTGCAAAACAACTATAAAATTATTGCTCGTAATTATCGGTTTTTAAAAGCTGAAATTGATATTATAGCTCGGAAAAAAGATGTTTTAGTAGCTATTGAGGTAAAAACACGTTCTTCTATAGATTATGGAAATCCACAAGACTTTATCAATCCTAAAAAAATAAAATTATTGGTTTCTGCGATGGATAATTTTGTTGTAGAAAATGATTTAGAAGTAGAAGTTCGGTTTGATATTATTGCCATTATAAAACAAAAAAACGCCTTCGAAATAGAACATTTAGAAGACGCTTTTTTACATTTTTAAAAACTTATTCTAAGTACTTAATAATTTTTTTAAGTTCATCTAATGTTTCTGGCTTAGCAATTATTTTTTTATTTTTATCTAACACAATATAGGTTGGTGTAGAATAAATTTGATAGGTTCTTGCTGTCGGATTTTCCCATTTTTTCAATCCCAGGGCATGATGCCAACCAATATATTTTGAGGTTAGGTTTTTCCATTCTATGTCGTCAGTTTCCATTCCAAAAGCAATTACTTTTGAGTTTTTTATGTCTTTTGTGAACGCATAGAATTGTGGAATTTCTCTTAAACAGTGCCCACAAGTTGTACTCCAAAAAACCAACACGTAATTATTGGCTTCGTTAATTGTTGAAAGTTTATACTCTTTTTTGTTTGTGCTCCAAGTAATTTCTGGTGCAATTCTACCTATTGACACCACTGTTTTTTCTAAATAGTTATCTACGAACTCAGTTTTTTGAATAGTTGCTGGTAGTTTTTTATAAAAAGAATTTAATAGATAATCTGCAAAATCTACATTGCTAGCATTTACAAACTGCGTGATTAAAAACTCAATAATGTCTTTTTTAAAAGTAGGTTTCTTTGCTTTTTCTAGAACCCTTTTTACAGCTTTGTCATGTAATTCTCTTTGTTTTGTTGGATCTTCAGAATAGTTCATGTAAAAAACATAATCAGTAATTCTATCAACTAAAAAAGTAGAATTATACAAGGTTTGATTGTTGAAATCTATGGTGTCAAAAAAGTGTTCATTGATCGATTTTAAATACGCCTGTGGATCTTTTGCAATCACAGGATTATTATATCTATTGGTAGCGTTGATGAAATGATACACCATTTTTCCTTTAGATTTTGATAAATATAGCTTTTGTAAACTTGCAATTGTTGCTAATTGAGATTTGTATAAACTAGCCGTTTTTGCCACTGGATTTTTTAAATAAGCAATTTGTAAAGAATCTGTTTTGTATTGCTGTATAGACACTGTATTAATGTACTCTTGGTATAATTTATTCTCTGTAGATTTAGAAAATTGAATGGTTTGTTCTGCTTGTTCTGGGTTGAAAGTGAAAGCAACATCTTCATTATTAAATAAGAAATCCGCAAAACCACTTCCTTCGGTTTTATAACTTACTCGATAGGCACCAGATTTAGTGTTTGCAGGCAAGTCAAAAGAAAATTTACCTTTTTCAATTTTTCCACTTTTTACAAACACTTGTCTTGCGCCTTCTATTTTATACAAAATAACCCAAGTATAATTTCCGGGCGGATTCATTTCTCCATTAATTTTATATTGTGCTTGTAAACTGAATGAAACCAGTAGGAGTAGTAGTAATAATTTTTTCATTAATTGCGATTTAACCTCTAAAAAAAGTTCAAGAAGTGTACCAAAATTACTATTTATAACTTAAAATAATTACATTGCTTTAAAATAATTAACATGAATTTCACAAATAAAGTGATTTGGATTACTGGTGCATCTTCCGGAATTGGAAAAGCATTGGCATTACACCTCTCTACATTAAATGCAAAGTTGATTTTATCGGCAAGAAATGAAGAAAAATTAGAACAGGTAAAACAAGCTTGTGAACATTCTGAGGCGATTAAAATTTTACCTTTAAATTTAGAAGATTACTCTAATTTTAATGCTAAAGTTATAGAAGCCGTCAATTGGTGTGGCAGGGTAGATATTTTGGTAAATAATGGCGGAATTAGTCAAAGATCTTTAGCTAGTAAAACTTCAATTGAGGTAGATAAACGCATCATGGATATCAATTATTTAGGAACAGTTGCTTTAACAAAAGCATTATTGCCCTATTTTATTGAAAACAAAAGTGGGCAATTTGTAGTTACTACAAGTATTGTTGGTAAAATTGGAACTCCTTTACGATCTAGTTATGCAGCTTCTAAACACGCGTTGCATGGTTTTTTTGATAGTTTACGCGCAGAAAACCATAAAAACAATATCGCTGTAACTTTGGTATGTCCAGGATTTGTAAAAACCAATGTTTCTATAAATGCGTTAACTGAAGATGGGACTGCGCAAAACAAAATGGATGTTGCTACCGAGAACGGGATTGAACCAAGTCGTTTTGCCAAAATTATGGCAAAGGCTATCTATGCAAAAAAAGAAGAGGTTTATATTGCTGGGTTTAAAGAAAAATTAGGAGTATATGTCAAACGGTTTTTTCCTAAATTGTTATCAGTGATGATTCGAAAATTGAGAGTTACTTAATAAACTCTAAGGCTTCAAAATATGAAATGATTGCTTCTTTCATCAAAACAGATTGTTCGCCAGGTTTTAAATTTGGTAATTGATTGATGGTTTTGTAATGTGGCCATCCATCATCATCAAAAAATTCAAATTCGTAATAGCCATAAGGCTCTAATAACTTACAAATAGCGATGTGCATTAAGTTTACTTTTTCGTCTTTCTTAAACTTTCTGTGACCTTGACCTAATTCCTGAATTCCAATTAAATAAATAATGGCATCAATATTTAAGGCATCTCCATCTGCAAATTGCGTTGATAACTGACCAACTAATAAATCCCATTTTTCTTTTAAAGAAGTAATCTTTGTCATAAACCTAAACTAAGTCACAAAGATACATACTATCTGTAATATTTTCGTTCTTTTTTAGTAAGTTAGCACAGAAAACAAAATAGATATTTATGAATGTTTTTGATGTTGTAATTACCGTATTCTTATTATTTGGTTTTATAAGAGGTTTGATGAAAGGGCTTTTTATAGAAGTTGCGTCTTTAGTTGCTTTAATTGGAGGTGTTTGGGGTTCTATTCATTTTTCTTATTTTATTGGAGATTTTTTAAAAGAAAGTGTCTCTTGGTCTGAAAAAAAAATAGCCTTAGCCGCATTTGCAATTACTTTTATTTTGATCATAATAGTTGTTAGTTTATTAGGTAGATTTTTAACAAAACTAGCCGATTTAGCAGCTTTAGGAATGGTCAATAAAATTCTTGGAGGTCTTTTTGGGTTGTTAAAAATAGGATTGGTATTGAGTATTATTTTTATTTTTTTTGATAGAATGAATTCTACGATTTCTTTTATTGATAAAAAGACTTTAGATGAATCTATTTTATACAGCCCGGTAAAAAATATTGCCCCAACAATTTTTCCATCAATCATAAAAGAAGATGGGCTAGAAGAAGATGTAATTGATGATATTATAAAAGAAGTAGAATAAAAAAGGCTTGCAATACTGAATAAGTTCAGCATAAATGCAAGCCTTTGAAGTTGTATAAAAAATGTTATAGCATGGTAACTTTTCCGCTACTAATGTGGTAAACACCACCAACTATTTTTATTTCACCATTTTCTTCCATTTCATTTAGAATTGGACTTTTCTCTCTAATTCTGTCAATTGTCAATCGAACATTATTTTCAATTGTTTTATCAACAAAATCGTTGTTAGAAGAATTGTGTTTCCCCTTAACTTGAGTTTCAGAAAGTTTTACAGCAGGCTGAATGTTTTCTAACAGTGCAGTAATATTTCCAAGTTCTACATGGTCGCAAGCTGCTTTTACAGCCCCGCAACTTTCATGTCCAAGTACAAAGATTAATTTACTACCAGCTACTTTACATGAATACTCCATGCTTCCTAAAATGTCTATATTTTCAAAATTACCTGCAACTCTGGCAACAAAAACATCTCCAATTGTTTGATCAAAAATTAATTCTACAGGAACTCTAGAATCTATACATGAAAGTACAATTGCTTTTGGATGTTGACCATCTGTTGTTTGAGAAATTAGCGCTTTATGGTCTATTGAATGTACTTCATCTCTAATAAAACGAGCATTTCCTTCTATAAAATCTTGTAACACCTTCATTGGCGTTAAACTATCTTGTTGTTCTTTTGTGATTGCTTTATTTCTATGTGGCATAATTTATTTTTTTAATTGTTGTGTTTTAATCCAATTGATACTCTCTGAAAAAGATTTAAAAATATCTTCTTGAGGAATCAAATCAGGAATGATATCAATTCTTTCCATCATATATCTTGGTTGCTTCAACAAGTTTATGAATAATACTTGAACTTTCTTTTTTCTTAACTCTTGAAGCACGTCTTCCATAGCATACAAACCAGATTGGTCCATATACTGCATACGTCCTAAACGAATGATTACAGTAGTTGCTGTCTGTGGAATTTGTTGCGCTAAACTATGAAAGTCGCTTGTTGTACCAAAAAATAAAGGACCTTTTATGTGTTTTATAAAAACAGATTCTTTTAATTCTTCTGGGAAATCACCTTCGTCTACCCAATTTTTTTCTTTCTTTAAAGATTTTACATCAGAACGTTCTGCAGATAAATCTCCAATTTTTTTCATAAACATTAACGAAGCAATGACTAATCCAATTCCTACTGCGTATACTAAATTCCAGAAGGTTGATAATATCAATACTACCATCATAATAACTACTTCTGAACTTAACTTTATTGGTCCAAATTTGATGTCTTTTGGTAAACTTGGAATTGCTTTTAATCCTTTGTAATCCATTACACCAATACCAACGGTTATTAAGATACCAGCTAATACTGCAGCTGGAATTTTAGATGCAATCGGACCTAGACCTAATAGAATTATTAATAACATAAGTCCGGCGATCATTCCAGATAATTTCGTTTTTCCTCCAGAATTAATATTTACTACGGTTCTAATTGTTGCTCCAGCTCCTGGTAAACCACCAAAAATTGCACCAATACTATTTCCAATTCCTTGTCCAATTAGCTCTTTTTTTGGTTTGTGCTTGGTCTTGGTCATATTATCCGCAACAACACTTGTTAGTAAAGAGTCAATAGCTCCTAATAAAGCTAAAGTTAATGCCGTAAAGATGTATGGTGCGACACTGCCTAAACTAAACTCAGTAAACATTGATAAGTTCGGAATTGGAAAACCACCAGGTATTGTTTCAATAGATCTATAATCTAAGCCAAACCCAACAGCAATTCCAGACATGACAAGTAATGCCACTAGTGTGCTCGGAACCTTTGTTGTTATTCGTTTAAAACCATATATAATAATTATAGTCCCTATTGCGAGCAATAATTCTAATATGTTTATGTTTTTTAAAGCATTTGGCAATACTTTAATTGCACCTATAACTCCAGAAGCTTCTTTAGAAGCTAACGTTTGAGATTCTTTTAAAATATCACTTTCAGTAATTAATTCTGCTCGCTTAATAGTTTCTTTAAAATTTTCTAAAACAAGAATACCTTCTCCGGCTTCTTTCTTTAAAATGTTTTCTAAAATGATTTCTTCAGCTTGAGGTTTGTATTGATTTACATAACTTAAATCCTCTTTTGGATAATATCCTAGAGAAGGTAAAATTTGTGTAATTAAAATTATAACCCCAATAGCGGTCATGAAACCAGAAACCACAGGGTATGGAATATATCGAATGTATTTTCCGATACCTAAAGCTCCCAAACCAATCTGCATTAATCCCGCTAATAAGAAAACCGTTAAAATTGTTGGTAATGCCTTTGAGACATCTCCGTCATTGGCAGCAATTATACCTGCAATAATAACCATACTTACAGCTGTCATAGGCGCTGTTGGTCCAGAAATTTGTGTATTTGTTCCGCCAAAAAGAGCGGCAAAAAAACTTAAAAATATAGCTCCGTATAATCCTGCACTTGGTCCAAGGCCAGAACTAACTCCGAATGCTAATGCTAATGGTAGTGCAACAATTCCAGCAGTAATACCACCAAAAAGATCGCCTCTAATATTTTTGAACATATTGTATCTTTTTTAACCTCAATTAAATGTTTAAGGTTATTAATAAAAAATGAATGATTGATTTTTTCTCTAATAAGAGAAATACTTTAAGTTAAAATTAAAGAGATTCTGGAGGAGGGAAAACAGTATTTAAATACGGTTTTGTATAATTTTTGTCAGTATGTATAGTAGTACTAATTTTTTCTGCAGAAGAAAAAACAAATTCACTAATTTTTAAAGGAGATAAAATAATTTTTGTTTTTTCTGCTTGTTTACTACTAGATTCTTCTTCTGAATTTGAGTATATAAATGAAATATCAACAGAACTATCTACCACCTTTATTACAGTGGGAGCTATAATAAATGTTAGAAACACTATTGAGAAAAAAACTGCTATTTTATTTTTATACATTCTTTATTTGTAAAATTCTTGCGAAGATAAGTTTTTTTAGAAAATTAAAATGTTATTAATCTGTTAACATTTTAATGCTTTCTGTTGAAATCCAACCTATTTTTCCGTCAGCTAATTTAATTTTTTTCCAATCATCTAGGGCATCTAAAACATGCACTTTTGTGCCTTCATGCAGTTCAAAAACTTCATCAGAATTTGAGGAAGGTGCATTATTTACAGATATTTTAGGCGAAAATACAATGGCATATTTAGTGTTCTTTGCTTTTTGATATTGATTATAGGTTATAAATATTGAAAAAATCAATAAGAAGAAAGAAACAATACTTGTTAAGAAGTAAACTCTCTTTTTGTTAGAAATTGTAGAGAAATAAAAAAGCAAAAACAGTATAGCTGCCAAAAAAGAAAACACAACGGCTAATACAGCCCATTGATTATATGAAAGCTTTTGTAAATAATTAATTTCTAATCGTTGTAAAAAAGTTTTTGGAAGTTCTTCAATATTATCAATAGTCATTCTTTTTGCAAACTTTAAATTATTTGCTGCATCATTATTTAAAGGGTTTAACAACAATGCTTTTTCATAATTATAAATGGTATTTGCAACATTATTTAGTTTGTAATACGAATTACCTAAATTGTAATACAGGGTAGAAGAAACAGAATCTTTTGCCTCTATTTGTTTATAGAGCTTAATAGCTTCTTCAAACTTACCTTCTTTGTATAAAAGATTCGCATTCTCAAATAATTTTTTAGCACTTGTTTGTGCAACAAAAATTGTTGAAGACAGCAGACATAAAAAGAAAAATATTTTTTTCATTGTTTATAATTGTTTGTCTAATGCGGTTATTATTTCTTTTGATTTTTCATATACATCATTCATCATTACTTCTGTAATAGGAGTATAACGAGCAAAATCACAATCATTTAATACATCAATAAAAACTGTAATTGTAGCTTCATTTACATTTTTAGAAAGTAAAAGTTCTTTAATATTATCTCTACTAATATCAGAAGTTTCTATTTGTAGTTTTGCTTTTAAATAATTGTGTAAGGCTTTTTCTAAGGCAATATAAAATTCTTCTTTATTTCCTAATTGTTTTTTTGCTTCAGACAAGTATTTTCTAGCTAATCTATCAGCTTTGCGTTGTTTTACGCCAACAATATCACTATTTCTTTTTGCTGAAATGTTGTATAAAATAATTCCCCCCGGAATTGCAACCAAAGGCAATAAAAGCAAAAAGTAAAACAGGTTGGATTTAAAGAAGTTTTCTTTTTGGGTTGTCATAAAAGTACTCTTAGTTTGAATATATCTAAAATTAGCACCAGTAACAGCTACATCTTTTTTAACAATTGGATTTGTTGTGGTTACAATTTCTTTTCCTTCTAAAACATTTACAAATAAGTCTTCTGTGGTAATGGTTTTGTATTTTTTTTCTGAAGGATTAAAATAAGAGAATGAGACTTTCGGTATTTTGTATTTTCCTTTAAACTGAGGCACTACGGTATATAAATCGTAAACAGAACCTTGAATTCCGTTTAACGTTGTTCTAACGGCTTCTTTATGTTCTGGAGTATATATTTCTAATTCTTTTGGCGTTTCAATTTTTGGAATTTCAAATAATTTTAAATTTCCTTTTCCAGTAACCCCAACTTTTATTTGTGAAGATTCATTTGCTTTTAAATCGTTTTTACTAGAAGTAATGCTAAAATCAAATTCTCCAACGGCACCGTTAAAATTTTCTGGTTTATTTTCTAATGGTAGTTGTTTAACATTAATGTTTTTATTGGCTGATGAAAAAACCATAGAAAGATTTCTTGTAATAGGATTTCCAAAAAAATCTCCTCTCCCTGTTGGAACACCAATTAAGATGTCCATTTTCATAGGTTCAATCAATAATTTTCCAGATTTAGTTGGAATTAATAATGCTTTTTTTAAGACAACATATCTGTAATTTTCGCCATTATAAACCCCGTTTTTAATTTGTAAATTATTAATATTTATATCTTGATTCCAAAAACCATTGTATTGTGGAGTTTCTGTAACAGAAAAATCTTTAACACTAATGTTTTCACTTACATACAATTTGTACTCTACATAAATACCCTCGCCAACATAGGGTTGTGTTTTAGAAACTTCGGCTACTAGATGCACATTCTGTTGTGCTATATAATTTGGATCGTTTGGGTTAGGTGGAATATCTACAGCCTTTAGGATATTCATTTTTACCGAGTTAGACGTCAGTGTTTTGCCGTTTAATAAAATTGTTGCACCAGAAATAGAATATGTTCCGATGGCTTTTGGTTCAACCACATAAGTATAAGATTGAGAAAAAGTTACTTTGCCGTTTATCCAAGATTGATTTACAGATTGACTAGGGCCAGCAACAACTTTAAAATTCTCAAAACTTGGAGGTGTAAAATTATCTGCTCCTTGTTTGTTGATAGAAAAAACAATTCTAAAACGCTCATTTACACCTAATTTACTTTTACTCACAGTAGTTTTAAACTCTGCTTGAGCAAAAATAGATTGAGTTAAAAAACTCAAAAATAGTAGTATGTAAATACTGTTTCTTTTCATTTTTAAATCGTTAAAAATAATAACTTTTTTAGAAAATTAAAACACAAGAATTACCAATCTTTTTCTTGCTTAACCTTAGCTCCTTTAGATTTTTTAACATTCATTTTCTTTTGAGTTTTCTTTTCCTCATTGTTTAAACTTTCTAATAATTGTTTAATCTGCTGAGGTGTCATATTACCCTTTTTAGGCTTTGGTTTTTGCCGATTGTTCTTTTGATCGTTTGGATTTTTCTTTTGCTTCTGATCGTTGTCTTTATCTCCGTCTTTTTTATCGTTCTTTTTGTCGTCTTTCTTTTTATCGTCTCCTTTATCGTCGTTTTTTTCTTTGTCGCCCTTTTTATCTTTGTTCTCTTTTTTATCCTTGTTGTCCTTTTTCTTGTCGTCTTTTTCCCCCTTATTGTCTTTTTTCTCCTTTTCCTTTTCTTTCTTCAGTAGTTCTTTAGCAACGGCTAAATTGTATCGAGTTTCGTCATCATTTGGATTGTTACGCAACGAGTTTTTATAAGCATCCACCGCTTGCTGATATTGTTTTTGTTCCATTGCAGCATTTCCAATATTATGAAAAGACTCTGCTTTTGTAAATTTATCTTCAGCTCCTTTTGCAGAAACTTCGTATTGAGGAACAGCTTCTTTGAAGTTTTTCTGTTGGTATAAAGCGTTTCCTAAATTATAACTTGCTTTTTTATAGGTTGAGCTTTTTTCTAATGCTTTTTTAAACAACACACTTGCATCGGTATATTTTTCTTGCTGATACAATTCGTTTCCTTCTCTCAATAAACCTCTTGCTTCTCTTTTTAAAACAATAGAATCTTTTACTTCTTGAGCGTTTGAGAATGCTGTTAAAAACAACAGTAATAGTAAAAATGAATGTTGTGCTTTCATAATGTTGTATTTATTGCTCGTTAAATAAATCGATTTTCTTAATCCATTTTGTTTTCTTGTCTAAAAAGAAAACATCTATCAATAAAAAGAAAATTCCCAATCCAATAAACCATTGAAATTGATCTTTATAATCTGAAAATTGCTTGGTTTCGAACTCGCTTTTTTGAGCATTCGCAATTAATTCTTCAATAAAATCTACAGGCTTTTCTGTTTTATTTCCATCAATATACCTTCCGCTTGCAGCATTTGCAATGGCTTCTAAGACATCACCTTTTCTTTTGGTGATTACCGTTTCTCCTTTGTATTTTTTATACCCAATTAATGAGCCATTAACTTTCATCGGAATAGGAGCTCCTTTTTCTGTTCCAACTCCAATGGTATATACCTTTATGCCTTCTTTAGACATGTTTTGTGCTACCTGCTTGGTGTCTTCTTGATGATCTTCTCCGTCAGAAATAATAATTAAAAAACGGTTGGTTTGTTCATCATTATTGTAATAGGTTTTTGCCAACTCCAATGCTTCATTTATAGCTGTTCCTTGACTTGAAACCATGTCTGGATTTGCATTTTGTAAAAACATTTTTGCAGCTGCATGATCTGTTGTAATGGGTAACAACGGATACGAATTACCAGCGTAAATAATAATTCCAACTCTATCACTACCTAATTTATCTATAATTTTAGAAATGATTTGTTTTGCTTTTTCTAGTCTGTTTGGAGCAATGTCTTCTGCCAACATACTTTTAGAAACATCTAGGGCAAACACAACATCTACACCCTCTCTTTTTACCGTTTTTAATTTGGTTCCCATCTTAGGGTTCACCAAAGAAATGACTAAAAAACCAATACCTATTGCTAAAAATATCAATTTTAAAACCGATTTAAAAGTGGATGCATTTGGGGCTAATTTTTCTAATAAAAGGGCGTCTGTAAATTGTTTTTGAGCTCTCTTTTTCCACCAAAAAGTCAATAGAAATACTACAATTATTGTTGGGATAATTGCTAAGTAATAAAAATATGTCGGTTCTTCTATTTGATACATTTTTAAATAAAACTTTTAAAAATTGTGTTCTTCAATAGATATTCTAATACTAATAAACACAATGCTAATAGCACCAAACTTCTATAAAGTTCTTGATAATTATAGTATTTAAATTCTTCTATTTTTGTTTTTTCTAACTTGTTGATTTCGTCGTAAATTGCTTTTAATTCTGTATTATCGGTTGCTCTAAAATATTGTCCTTCAGTTTCTCTGGCAATGTGTTTTAACAATTCTTCATCAATTTCTACTTGTTGTTTTCTAAATTGCAATTGACCTGTTCTAGGGTCTTTAAAAGCCGGGAAATCTGCCATTCCGTTAGTTCCAATTCCAATAGTATATACTTTTATTGAAAGCTCTTTTGCTAATTCTGTGGCCGTTTTTGGATCGATAAATCCAGAATTGTTTACACCGTCTGTCAATAAAATAATGACTTTACTTTTGGCTTTGCTTTCTTTCAATCTGTTTACTGCAGAACCCAACCCCATACCAATGGCGGTTCCGCCTTCCAACTGACCCCATTTTATTTGTGAAATGGTTCTTTTTACAATTCCTTTATCACTAGTAATTGGAGTTTGCGTAAAACTTTCACCTGCATACAATACAATTCCGATTCTGTCATTAGGCCGTTGATTTACAAATTCTGTAGCAACAACTTTTAAGGCTTCTAATCGGTTTGGTTTTAAATCTCTTGCCAACATACTTGCAGAAACATCAATGGCCATTACAATATCAATACCTCTATTTGTTTTTGTTTTTTTGCTAACCGCAACATTTCTTGGTCTTGCCAATGCTAGAATTAAAATACACAAAGCACTAATTCTTAACACAAAAAGTAGAGGTTTTAGTTTTGAAACAATAGATTGTTCCCCCTTAAATCCCTTTACACTAGGTATGGTTAATGTTGCTGCGCTTCTTTTACGAACGATAATTCGCCAAAGAATCACTAAAGGAATTAGTGCAAACAACCAGAAAAATTCTGGACTATGAAACTCAAAATTACTCCAGTTCATCTGCTTCAGTTTTAATTTCAGGAGATTTGATTGTTTCTGGTTTTAATTCAGTTACAACCTCTTCTGCTTCCTTTCTATTGGCTTCAATTTGTTCTGAGAATGGTTTCGATTTTGCAAACTTTACTAAATCTGCTTTTCTTAATAAATCTCTTAATTTTTTTATCGTCTCTTTTGTTGTTGAGATTGCTTTTGAATCGTTAAAATCAGTTAAGATATCAATCAATTCGTCAGTAGTCGATTCTAAAGCGGGTACTTTTAATTCACGCTCAATAAATCCTCTAACAATTTCTGTTAATTCGCTGTAATATTCTTTTATTTGATTGTTTTGCCACAATAATTTTTCATCCAATTCATGTAATTTCTGAATTGCTTCTTCAAAAGGTGGAAGGGCAGGAACGACAACCTCTTCTTCTACTTCTTTCTTTTTTCGTAGAATAAAATACAGCATCAAACCAATAATTATCAATGCGATGAGAGCATACCACAAATAAGGCTTAAAATCATCAAACTGATACGGTTCACTTTGAATTGCTTTGATAGGAAACATTTTTTGTTTTGTAGTATCAACTTTAACCGATGCTACTTTTATCAATAAAGAATCTGTTAAATGCAATCGTTGACGGATAAAAATTTGTTGCTGCGGAATGTAATATGCACCGCTATCAAAACTTGTTAAAATGTATTTTTTTATCAATTGATTTTTTAAAGTATCAATTTTTTTGTCTTCTATAATTTCTAAACCCGTTAATTTTTCTAGTTTAGGAATGATCACATTCGCAGTATCGTTAACCGTTATTTTAAACTCAAATTGTTCGCCAATTCTAATGTTGGTCGTGTCAATTTCTGCTTTTACAACAGGAGTATTCTGTGCAAATGCAACAAAAGAGAATAGTAATAATAGGGATACAAAATACTTCTTCATTTCTTCTAACTTCCTTTGTGTTTAAAATATCCTAATAATTTTTTCACGTAATTTTCATCTACACGGGTGCTAATTGTACCTGCGCCAGATCTGCTAAATGTTTTTGTATAATAATCATCTAAGCGTAAAGCATTTGCTTTGTAATTATTTCTAATACTTTTAGAACTCGTATTTATCAATTGTACGTTGCCGGCCCCTGCATCTTGCATCGGAACAATTCCTAAATTCGGAATTTCCTCATCGTGTTTATCAAAAACTTTTATTCCTGTAACATCGTGTTTTCTCCCAGTAATTTTTAAGGTTTGCTCGTAATCATCATCCATAAAATCAGACAACAGAAAAACAATAGCTTTCTTTTTCATCACGTTGGATAAAAATTTCAAAGCTTCATTAATGTTAGTTTGTTTGCTTTTTGGAGAAAACTCAATCAATTCACGTATAATTCTTAAAACATGACTTTTTCCTTTTTTAGGCGGAATGTATAACTCTACCTGATCAGAAAACAAGATCAATCCAACTTTATCGTTGTTCTGGATTGCAGAAAAAGCCAATGTTGCAGCAATTTCTGTAGCAGTATCTCTTTTAAATTGTTGATTTGTCCCAAAGAATTCAGAACCAGAAATGTCTACCATTAACATCATGGTTAGCTCACGTTCTTCTTCAAAAACTTTTACATAAGGTTCGTTGTAACGCGCAGTAACATTCCAGTCTATTGCTCTAATATCATCACCATATTGGTATTGACGTACTTCAGAAAAAGTCATACCTCTACCTTTAAAGGTCGAATGATATTCACCACCAAAAATATGATCAGACAAACGACGTGTCTTAATCTCAATTTTTCGTACTTTTTTAAGTATTTCTTTAGTCTCCATTTCTTTTAATTGTCATTCCGCACTTGATGCGGAATCTAATAATTATTAGTTTCTGTTAATGAGATTCCTGCTTTCGCAGGAATGACAGGAAAGATTATGGTACTTCAACTTCGTTAATGATGCTGTTTATAATGTCTTCTGAAGTTACATTTTCTGCTTCAGCTTCGTAAGTAATTCCGATTCTATGCCTTAAAACATCGTGAACAACTGCTCTCACATCTTCAGGAATTACATAACCTCTTCGTTTGATAAAAGCATAACATTTTGCTGCTTTTGCTAAGTTGATACTTCCACGAGGAGAGGCTCCAAAACTGATTAATGCATTTAAGTTTGCTAAGTTGTATTTGTCTGGATAACGGGTTGCAAAAATGATGTCTAAAATGTATTTTTCAATTTTTTCATCCATGTATACTTCATTTACCACTTCACGAGCTTTTAAAATTTGCTCTACAGAAATTACTGGATTGATAGTTGTAAATTCATTATTTAAATTCTGACGCATAATGGTTTGTTCATCAGAAATTTTTGGATAATCAATAACCACTTTTAACATAAAACGGTCAACTTGCGCTTCCGGTAATGGATAAGTTCCTTCTTGTTCTACCGGGTTTTGAGTTGCCATTACCAAGAAAGGTTCCTCTAGCTTAAAAGTAGTATCGCCAATTGTAATCTGACGTTCTTGCATGGCTTCTAATAAAGCAGATTGCACTTTTGCTGGCGCTCTGTTAATCTCATCTGCCAACACAAAGTTGGCGAAAATTGGACCTTTTTTTATCGAGAAATCATTTTCTTTAATATTGTAAATCATGGTACCAACAACATCTGCAGGTAATAAATCTGGAGTAAACTGAATTCTGCTAAAGCTAGCCTGTACTGCTTTTGACAAGGTGTTAATGGCTAATGTTTTTGCTAAACCTGGAACACCTTCCAATAAAATGTGTCCGTTTCCTAAAAGCCCAATCAACAATCTTTCTATCATATCTTTTTGCCCGACAATAACCTTGTTCATTTCTAAGGTTAAAATGTCTATAAAGGCACTTTCTCTTTCAATCTTTTCATTGATTGCTCTTACATCTACATTCATTTGTTGTTCTATCATTTTAGTAATTTATGGGTGATAAAAATTAATTGGAAACAAAGCTACAATATTAGCATTTTTTTTCTTGTTAAAAGAAGGTTAAAGGTTTACGTAAAAATTGCTAAAATTAGTTAATTAAGATTCTTTAAAACAAGTGTTTTTCCATCAAAAACGCCATAAGTAAAATGACCAATCCAGTCTCCTAAATTGATATATGTGCTATTTTCTTGTAGTTTGATGTCTAGCGGTAAATGTCTATGTCCAAACACAAAATAATCGTAGTGTTTAGTTTCTAACTTACGATTACAATACTGCACTAACCATTCATTCTCTTCTCCTAAAAACTTAGCGTCTTCTTCTCCAGAAATGAGTTTGTTTTTGACAGACATGTATTGCCCTAAGCGCATTCCTACATCTGGATGTAGCCATTTAAACAGCCATTTAAAAAAAGGAAATGTAAACACTTTTTTCATGCGTTTGTAGCCTTTGTCTCCAGGGCCTAAACCATCTCCATGACCAATAAATAAAGTAGTGTTGTTAAATGTAAATTCCTGTGGTTTGTGATAAACGGGAATATTGAGTTCCTTTTCAAAATAATCTTTCATCCATAAATCATGGTTGCCTACAAAGAAGTAAATCGGAATTCCGCTGTCTTTAATTTCTGCTAATTTTCCTAAAACTCTTACAAATCCTTTCGGAACAACCGTATTGTATTCGAACCAAAAATCAAATAAATCTCCCAATAAAAAAATAGCAGCAGCATCTTCTTTGATTTCGTTTAACCAAGCCACAAATTTTTGTTCTCGAGGAAAACTTGCTTCTGCGGTTGGGGCTCCTAAATGCTGATCGGAAGCAAAATAGATTTTTTTAGTGTTTGGGATATTCATTCTCACAAAGTAACGGCATTAATTGTTACTTTCCAACTCCAATACTTTTTGCAACATTTTGTCATCAGATTGGATTACTCTATAAAAACCATCATCCCCATATATTTGGCTAGCAATGGTTGCTTTTAAATAGTGTTTGATTGTTTTTTCTACTTTGCCTGAGGGCTGAAATTCTTTTGCATAGCGCCTTCTAGAGTCTTTTAAGGTTGTGTTAATGCTTTTTAAATAGGCATCATATGCATCATCTATGTTGTAATTCTTGATAAAGTCGTCTAAAGAATTTGAAGAGAATTTTTTTCTGTTTACATCAACCAAATCAAACGCAAAATTCTGAATGGTATTGAAATAGAAATTGTTTAAATAAGAGGTCGTATCAATTGCAACAAAAACGTCTGGAACAATACCACCACCGCCATAAACTAATTTGCCTTTTGGAGTGGTGAATTTTAATGAGTCAACTACTTTGATGCTGTCTTTGTTGAGTAATTCTCCATTTTCAATTCTGTTATTGATATCTCTAGAATAACGTTTTCCTTTTCCTTTTTCGTAAGGTTTCTGTATAGATCTGCCAGTTGGAGTATAATAGCGTGCAATGGTTAAACGAACAGCAGAGCCATCTCCTAAATCTTTCTCTTCTTGCACCAATCCTTTTCCAAAAGAACGTCTTCCAATTGTTGTTCCTCGGTCATTATCTTGTAATGCACCCGCAACAATTTCTGAAGCAGAAGCAGAATTTTGATCAATTAAAATATACAATCCACCTTCTTCAAAAGTACCACGATTTGTTGCATAGGATTTATCTACATTTCCTTTATTGTCTTTTGTGAAAACAATTAATTTTCCGTCTTCTAAAAATTCATCAACAATTTTGTTTGCAATATCTACATATCCGCCGCCATTACCCCTAAGGTCTAACACCAAATCTGTCATGCCTTTTTCTTGCAATTTTGTTAAGGCAGATTTAAATTCTCTATAGGTTGTTCTTGCAAAACGTTCTAGTTTAATATATCCAATAGAATCATTTATCATATAAGAAACATCCACACTTTTAATAGCTACTTCTCCTCTTTTTATCGAAACTGTAAATGTAGAATCTATTGTTTTTCTATAAACTTGTATATCTATAGTTGTATTTGGTTCTCCTTTTAAATACTTCGGAATGGTGTTGCTAGAATATTTTTTACCATACAATGTGTCTTTGTTTGCTATTAAAATTCTGTCTCCAGCTTTAATTCCGGCTTTTATACTTGGGCCGCCTTTTATAGTTTGAATTACGGTGATAGAATCTTTTATCATTCTAAACTGCACGCCAATTCCCACAAAATTTCCTTGCATATTTTCTGTAATCTCTTGCAAATTTTCTTTTGGGATGTATACAGAATGCGGATCTAATTTTCCTAAAATTTGAGTAATTGCGCCATCTAATAAATTTTCTGTATCCACACTATCTACATAATCTCTTTGGATATAATCTATCAAGCGTTTTATTTTTACTTCGTTCGAAGATTTTATTGCAAAGAAGTTGTTATTAGCGTTTCCTCCATTAAAAAAACCTCCTATTAAAACGCCAAATACAATTGCAAAAGCAAAATATAGTGGTAAATAATTTTTATTCTTCATTTGTTAAATACGTTAATTCTACGCCTGCTTTTTTTAAGAACCTCAACCCTGCATCATCCTTGTAAGCATTTGCATATACAACTCTTTTTATACCTGCTTGATGTATTAATTTGCTACACTCTTTACATGGCGACATGGTAATATACAATGTTGCATTTTTACATGACTGTGTTGATGAAGCTACTTTTAAAATGGCATTGGCTTCAGCATGTAGCACATACCATTTGGTGTAATTTTCTTCATCTTCACAAAAATTTTCAAACCCTGTTGGGGTGCCATTAAATCCATCAGAAATAATCATGCGGTCTTTTACAATTAAAGCACCAACTTTTCTGCGTTCGCAGTGTGATAGTTTTGCCCATTCTTGAGCCATTTTTATATAAGCAGTATCGTATTTAAGTTGCTTTTTATTCATGTAGCTAAAGTAGTTTGTTTTCTAAAGTTGAAGCGTTAATTTTTTACCAAAAAACGCGTTCAATCATCATCGGGATTACAAATCCAATTACAATTGATGAGGTAACCATGACCCAGTCTCTTTTACTAACTTTAAAAATAGATTGCATTAAAGAACCAATAATTAAGATACCTAAGACAATAATTACTTGCGAAATTTCAATTCCTAAAGCAAATTCTATCAACGGCATTAACTTGTCTTCTTCGCGCCCAATCATCATTCTAAAATAATTAGAGAATCCTAAACCGTGTATCAATCCAAAAAATAACGCAAATATTAAATTGATGTTGTCTTTATTACTTGTTTTTCTTCCTAGGTTAAAAATGTTTACAACCCCAGTGATAAAAATGGTAACCGGAATTAAAAATTCTACAATTTTTACGTCAACTTTTAATACTCCATAAGCAGAAAATGCTAATGTTAAAGTATGTCCGATGGTAAATAGCGTAATCAACCACAACACTTTTTTAAACTGTTGGAATGAAAAAACAACTGCTAATACAATTAGAAAAAGAATATGGTCATAGGCTGCAAAATCTAAGACGTGATTTAGTCCCATTTTTACATATAAAAGAAATTCGTCCATTAAAAAAGTATTTAGAAAACCAAATATATAAAAAAGTTATGCTCAGTATTCTTTATCCTAAAATAATATTTCTACATTTGAAATGAAACAAAAAATAAATCAACTAATAAATTAACAGAACTAACATGAGCTCAAGAAGAGATTTTATAAAAAAATCAGCCATTATAGGAACCGGAATCGCAATGTCGCCAAGTTTATCTTTTGGTGCAAATGATCCGTATAAAGACAAAAAAATAAAAGTAGGTTTGATTGGAGTTGGACTAAGAGGTACCAATCATTTAAATAATGTATTGTTAAGAGATGATGTTTTGGTTACTGCGATTTGTGATGTTGATTCAAGGAGAATTGCAATTGCTTTAGATAGAATTGAAAAAGCAGGAGAAAAGAAACCTAAAGTTTTTGGTAAAAACGAGCTTGATTATAAAAATTTATTAGAAGAAGATGATGTTGAAGCAGTAATTATTTCAACACCATGGCTGTGGCATACACGTATGGCAAAAGATGCTATGTTAGCAGGGGTTTATGCTGGGTTGGAAGTGTCTGCGGCAAATACCATGGAAGAATGTTGGGATTTGGTAAATACACATGAAGAAACAGGAACGCATATGATGATTCTTGAAAATGTAAATTATCGTAGAGATGTATTGGCTGTTTTAAACATGGTGAAACAAAATGTATTTGGAGAGCTGTTGCATTTTAGATGTGGGTATCAGCACGATTTGCGTTTTGTGAAATTTAATGACGGTAAAACAGCTTACGGAAAAGGTGTGGAGTTTGGAGAAAAAGGAATTTCTGAATCTGCATGGAGAACAGAGCACTCGTTGTTAAGAAACGCAGATGTATATCCGACACATGGAGTGGGTCCTGTTGCAACGATGTGTAATGTAAATAGAGGAAACAGATTTATGTCTTTAACTTCTCATACAACAAAAGCAAGAGGATTGCACAAATACATTGTTGATAATGGAGGAGAAGAGCATCCAAATGCTAAATTAAAATGGAAACAAGGAGATATTATTACGTCAACTATTGAAACAACAAATGGAGAAACCATTATTGTTACACATGATTGTAATTCGCCAAGACCTTATTCTTTAGGTTTTAGAGTGCAAGGAACAGAAGGTCTTTGGGAAAAAGACGGAGACAGAATGTATATTGAAGGAAAATCTAAACCACATCGTTGGGATCCTTCTAAAGAATGGTTAGAGAAATATGACCATCCACTTTGGAAAAAATATGGAGAACACGCGCAAGGCGCTGGTCATGGCGGAATGGATTTCTTTGTAATCAATGCTTTTATAGAATCTGCAAAGCGCAATATTGCTCCGCCTTTAGATGCTTATGATGCTGCTGCTTGGAGTGCTATAACACCACTTTCTGAAGCATCAATTGCTAATAATGGAGAGCCACAAGATTTTCCAGATTTTACAAGAGGAATGTGGTTAAAGCGCAAACCGTATCATTGGATGAAAGACACCTATTAAAAATAAAAAACCTCAACAAATCGTTGAGGTTTTTTTATTAAATTTTATCTAAACTTTGTGCCAAATCAGCAATGAGATCTTCTGCAGCTTCTAGTCCAACAGAAATTCTCATATCGCCGAGACTAATTCCCAACCCTTCAAATTGTGCTGCGTTGAGTTCTTTTAAATAACTAATTGCAGGAGCATAAATCAAACTTTCATGTCCACCCCAACTTACACCAATTTGAAACAATTCTAATCCGTTGAAAAAGGTTTTTGCCTTTTCTAAATCGGTTGTTTTTAGCTGAAAACTCATCAAACCGGTAGTTCCAGACATTTGTTGTTTCGCTAATTCGTATTGCGGAAAAGATTTCAATCCAGGGAAATTTACTTTTGCAATTTTTGGATGCTTTTCTAAAAATTCAGCTACTGCTAAGCCGCTTTTTTGATGCTGGTCCATTCTAATTTTCAGCGTTCTTAAACTTCGTAGCAACAACCATGCTTCAAAAGGAGCAATTTTAGCTCCAAAGAGTTCAAACTCTTTTGTAAACAAACTTTCCATACCTGCTTTAGCACCAACAACAAGTCCGGCAACCACATTTTTATGACCACCAATGTATTTTGAACAAGAATGAATTTCAAAATCAATTCCGAGTTTTAGAGGATGTTGAAATAACGGAGATGCCCAAGTATTGTCTATTGCTGTTTTTATGTTTTGTTTTTTTGCTAAGGTTGCAACCGCTTTTAAATCTTGTAAGCTTAAAATAACAGAAGACGGACTCTCTAAATAAATGAGCGTAGTATTTGGTTGTATGGCTTTTTCAAACTCTGCGATATCTGTTCCAGAGATATAAGTAATTTCAATACCAAATTTTGGTTTAAAATAGGATTGTAAAATGTTATTTGCCGGACCATAAATGTTTTTTATGGTAACCACATGACTTCCTTTTTCTATACAAGAAAGCATCACGGCACTAACAGCGCCCATTCCAGATGCAAATAGTTTTGCAGTATCTCCTCCACAGACCCTTGCTAATTTTTCTTCAACAATTTTTGCAGACGGATTGTTTCCTCTTGAGTAAATGTAATTGTTGGTTCTGTCGTCAAATGCCTTGTCAATATCGTCCCAATCTTTCATCGTAAATAATGAGTTTTGATAAATGGGAGGGACTACTGCTCCTTTGCTATGTGCTTTTTTTCCGTCGTGAGACAAAAAGGTTTCTATATTTTTCACGAGTCTTATTTATTTTTCTTTTTATAAAAACATCCAATACCAGTAATAGCTAATAATGGAGCAATAATTAAATTAATGATTGTGAGTAATTGCCAATGCCAATAATCTGCAAAAGACACCCCTAATGTAGCAACTACATATAAACTTGAGGCGTGCCAAGGAATTAAGGTTTCTATCATGGTTCCATAATCTTCTATGGATCTTGAAAGTACTTTTCTAGAGACTTTTAATTTGTCATAAGCAGGTTTAAAAGCATCACCAATAATAAAACTTGTGGCACTTTGATTGGATGTAAATGCATTTGTAAATGCCGTAGCCACTAAAGATGATAAAATTAACGTCCATCGTTTTCTAACCCTTTTAAATACAATATTAACAATGGTTGGCATAGCTTTTACCATGTCTAAAATTCCGATAAAAATAAAGACCATGAATGTGAAAAAGATGGCTTCGTTTAATGCGTATAATCCGCCTCTATTAAATAAAACGGTTACATTTTCTGGAACGATAGAAACCCAAGTTGCCATATCAACTTGAAACCCTTTTAATAAGGTTTGCACTAAATCTTGGAGTGAATACTCTTGAATAAATAAGGCCAAAACACAAGCAGAAAAAGCGGAGAGTAACATTACCGGTACCGTTGGTTTTCTTTTTAAGGAACCCACTAACACAATTATTGGTGGAATAATTAAAAGGATATTAAAATCAAATAAACTTTGAATTGCAGTTAAGGTTTCTTCGGTTGCAAGCGCACTATTAACTTCTGCTGATACAGGGTATATAAAAGACAAACTAAAAAATAGTATGGCTGCGATAATTGCAGAAGGAAACGTAGTGTAAATCATAGACTGAATATGATCATACAACGGAACATCTGTTGCTGCTGAAGCTAAATTGGTAGTATCGGAAAGTGGAGACATTTTATCGCCAAAATAGGCGCCACCAACAATGGCTCCAGCGGTAATTCCTAAGTCAACCCCAGCGATAGAAGCAATTCCAATGATTACAACACCAATGGTGCCAATTGAACCCCAAGAAGTTCCGGTTAATAAAGAGAATATGATGGGTACTACAAATCCTATTAAATAAATATATTCTGGATTGATGAGTTTTATTCCGTAGTAAACTAGCATCGGAATTGTACCAGAAATAATCCAGCTTCCTATTAAAAGTCCAATAGAGAAAAAGATAAGTATTACTGGAAAACCTTGTGCTATTTTTTTAACTACTGCATTTTGAATATCGTTCCATTTATACCCTAAAATTAATAACTCTGTTGCCGAAAAAACGGCAGCTAGCAAAAAGATAATTTCTAACGGAAAAGGCCTCATCCCGAAGTAATTTGGACCGATGACCAAACCAAATGATATGAGAATAAATAAAAATAGTAAGGGTAATAATAGTTGATAGGTTTTTGGTGTAGTTGATTTCAAAAGTTTAATTCCTTTAGGATTAAGGAAGTAAATATAATTGAAATAATTTTCTGAGAATGAATTACATTTGTTTAATTCTTAAAATGAAGATTTCTTTAATGAAAAACAAACAGTTGATAGAAAAAGTAGTTGCTGCTTTTTATGAAATACATCACACAAAACCAATTGTAATTTATTCTCCGGGTAGAATTAATTTGATAGGCGAGCATACCGATTATAATAATGGTTTTGTGTTTCCTGCCGCAATAAATAAAGGCATTGTTTCTGGAATTGAAAAAAGCAATTCTGAAAAATGTACAGTCTTTGCAATGGATGCAAATGAGTTACTTGAGTTTTCATTAGAAAACATCGAGCCCATAAAAAATGGAGGTTGGAAAAATTATGTGTTAGGTATTGTTGCAGAAATTCTTAAAACACATACTATTGAGGGTAATTTTAACATTGTTTTTGCAGGTAATATTCCTGTTGGAGCAGGATTGTCTTCATCAGCTGCTCTAGAAAATAGTATTGTATTTGGCTTAAATACGCTGTTTGATTTAGGGTTGACAAAAGAAGAAATGATTTTTATTTCTCAAAGAGCAGAGCATAACTTTGCGAAAGTACAATGCGGAATCATGGATCAATATGCAAGTATGTTTGGGCAAGAAAATGCGGCTATCTTCTTAGATTGTAAAACATTAGAATCTACAATTTTTCCGATTGATTTTAAAGACTATGAAATCTTATTGATCAACACAAATGTAAAGCACAGTTTAGACGATACTGCGTATAATAAGAGAAGGGCTGTTTGTGAAAAGATAGCGTTAATGCTAAATGTTTCATCATTAAGAGAGGTTACAGAAGCACAATTAGATCAGATTAAAAGTCAAGTTTCATCAGCAGATTTTGAAAAAGCATTGTATGTGATTCAAGAAAATAATAGAGTATTAAATGCCTCAAAAGCCCTGCAAAAAAAGGAACTTAATGTGTTTGGTAATTTGTTATACGAATCTCACAGTGGATTGCAATACCAATATAAAGTGAGCTGTGATGAATTGGATTTTTTAGTAGAAAAGGCAAAAGAAAACCCAAATGTTCTGGGAGCAAGAATGATGGGTGGAGGCTTTGGTGGCTGTACCATTAATATTGTAAAAAAGAATGAATTAGTTGAATTTAGAAAGTCGATTACATTCGCATATTACAAGCAGTTTTTTCAACAATGTTCATTTTATAGCTTGAGGCTTTCTAAAGGAACTTGTGAGGTAAAAATCTAAAATAATAAAAAAAGCTAAGATAAAAATCTTAGCTTTTTGTACTCGAGGTGGGAATCGAACCCACACTCCCGAAAGAACTGGATTTTGAATCCAGCGCGTCTACCAATTCCGCCACTCGAGCATTATTTAGAATCACGCAAAGAACGTAACTTTTCTTTAACGAGACTAAAATTGCCTTTTAAGTAAGGACTTGTATAAGTAATACTTAATTGGACTGCAAATCTAAAAAATAAATTTAGGATTAAAGCATAAAAAGCAACACAACTAACTAATTATTTTTATTTTTGTACCAAACAACACACTAACAATTAACAAAACCCATCTAAATGCCTTCAAGTCAATTAAGTCCAAAGATTTTTGCATGTTCTCAAAGCTTAGAGTTAGCAGAAAAAATAGCCAAAGAATATGGTGTAGAATTAGGTAAAGTAACCACAACTCATTTTAGTGATGGCGAATTTCAGCCAGCATTTGAAGAATCGATTCGTGGAAGAAGAATCTTTATCATTGGTTCTACATTTCCTACGGCAGACAATTTAATGGAAATGCTATTAATGATTGACGCTGCAAAAAGAGCATCAGCTAGACACGTAACAGCGGTAATGCCTTATTTTGGCTGGGCAAGGCAAGACAGAAAAGACAAACCAAGAGTAGCAATTGGCGCGAAATTAGTAGCAAAACTACTTGAGGCTGCTGGAGCAACCAGAATAATGACGATGGATTTACATGCAGATCAAATTCAAGGCTTTTTTGAAAAGCCAGTAGATCATTTATTTGCCTCAACCATCTTTTTACCTTACGTAAAATCATTAGGCCTAGAAGATTTAACCATAGCTTCTCCAGACATGGGAGGTTCTAAAAGAGCATATGCCTATTCTAAATACTTAGATTCTGATGTGGTTATTTGTTATAAACAGCGTAAAAAAGCCAATGTTATTTCTCATATGGAACTGATTGGTGAAGTAATAGATAAGCATGTTATTTTAGTTGATGACATGATAGATACTGGAGGAACACTAGCAAAAGCAGCAGATTTAATGATGGAAAGAGGAGCAAAAAGTGTAAGAGCTATTTGTACACATCCTATACTTTCTGGAACCGCAGTTGAACGTATAGAAAACTCTAGTTTAATAGAGTTAATTGTGTCAGATACAATTCCTTTAAAAAGAGCAAGTTCTAAAATAAAAGTTGTATCTTGCGCCCCTTTATTCGCAGATGTTATGCGCAAAGTTCAAGACAATACTAGCATCAGCGGACAATTTTTAATGTAAATCAATAATAATTAAATAAAAGTAATGAAATCAATTACAATCAAAGGATCTCAAAGAGAAAGCGTGGGTAAAGTAGCAACTAAAGCCTTACGTAATGCTGGTCAGGTTCCTTGCGTTATATACGGAGGAGACAAACCATTGCATTTTTCAGCACCAGAAATTGCATTTAAAAATCTTGTGTATACTCCAAACGTTTATACTGCAACGATTGAATTAGACGGACAAAAAATAGCCGCTATTTTACAAGACATTCAGTTTCATCCAGTAACAGATAAAATCTTACACATCGATTTTTATCAATTATTTGATGATAAAGAAATTACAATGGAAATTCCTGTACATTTAGTAGGAAAAGCTCCAGGTGTTTTAAATGGTGGGTCTTTACGTTTTCCAAAACGTAAATTAAGAGTAAAAGCGTTGCCTGGTAATTTACCAGACTTTTTTAATGCGGATATTTCTAAATTAAAAATTGGAAGTAAATTATTTGTAACAGATATTGATAGCAATAACTGTACTTTTTTACATCCAGACAACACAGTTGTAGCACAAGTAAGAATGTCTCGTAACGCAACTGCAGAAATAGAAGATGAAGAAGAAGAAACTGAAGAAACAGCAGCAGAAGCAGAAGCTCCAGCAGCTACAGAATAAATATTTGCTATTCTAATAGTATAAAAAGCGTTACTTATTGTAACGCTTTTTTTATTTTTGTGCATTATGAAGAAATTTTTAATCGTTGGCTTAGGAAATATTGGCGAGAAATACGACAATACCCGTCATAATATTGGATTCAAAATAGTGGATGCTTTGGCAAAAGACCATGAAGCAACTTTTGAAACTGATAAGTTAGGTGATGTTGCTAATTTTCGTTTTAAAGGAAGAACTTTCGTTTTATTAAAACCAAGTACATATATGAACTTGAGTGGTAAAGCGGTCAAATATTGGATGGATAAAGAAAAAATTTCGATAGACAACACTCTAATCGTTACAGACGATTTAAATATTGATTTCGGAACCATTAGATTGAAAGGAAAAGGAAGTGCAGGCGGACATAATGGATTGAAAGATATTGAAGAAAAATTGAACACCACAACCTATCCGAGATTTAGATTTGGTGTTGGTGCTAGCTATTCTAAAGGGCGACAAGTAGACTTTGTGTTAAGTAATTGGTCTAAAGAAGAAGAAAGTCAGTTAATAGAACGCATCCCAGTTTCATGTAATGTAATTACTTCTTTTGGTACAGCCGGGATGACAAATACAATGAATGCATTTAATGGAAAATAAAGTTGTCAGTTCGAGCGCAGTCGAGAACTAATTATCACTAGCAAACCATTCTGCAAAACTCGTTTCCGTTTCTTGCAAACGCAACGAAAACAAACCAATGTTTTCTGGCAATCGTTTTTTGATTTTTGAAGCAAAATCTATCACCATCATTTCACTAGTTGGTTGATAATCTACCAGAATTACATGATGATCTCTAGCTTTTAATTCGTTTGCCAATTCTATATGAGGTGTGTTTTTATTAAATACTGTTGCATGATCAAACACATCTACCACTTCTTCTTTTACAATCTTTTTTAAATCAGAAAAATCAATTACCATTCCGTATTTTACCTGAGAATTGTCTGTAATAGGCTTTCCAATAACGGTTACAGAAAGTTTGTAAGAATGTCCGTGTACATTTTTACATTTTCCATCATACCCATACAACGCATGACCGGTTTCAAAATTGAATTGTTTAGTAATTCTTATTGTACTCATGTTATTTCCTTCTGTTTTTGTTTGCTTTAAGCTTGTTGTAAAAGTACATGATTGCTAACAATACGGCCAATCCTAAAAATAAATAATCTCCTCCCATAATAGTATGTTTATTGTAGCGTAACTACTTTTTAAATTTTGATAATGCTTTTTTTGTGAAATCAGACAACACCAATTTCCCAGTAATTTCTGCTCTTTCTATTAATAAAGAACCCCAATTTTCTGTCCCTTTCCAAAAAACTTTCTTCATTTCTGTAAGTGCTTCCGGATTGTAAGAAGCTAGTTTTTCAGCTAAATACTCAGTTTCTTTTGTAAGTTCTTTTGATGTTTCAAAGACTTTTGAATACAAACCTTTTTTCTCAGCCCAATAGGCATTTTTCCATTCTGTAGCAGCCATTGTTAATTCAGCCAACCCAGCTACACCAATCTTGCGCTCTATGGCTGGTGCAATTACAAACGGACCAATCCCTATACTTATTTCTGATAGTTTTATAGAAGCAGCTTCTGTTGCGAGCACATAATCACAAGCAGCAATTAAGCCAACGCCACCACCTACAGCTTTTCCTTGCACAGAACCAATAATTAATTTAGAACAAGTTCTCATGGCATTAATTACATTGGCAAAACCAGAAAAGAATTTTTTTCCTTCTTCCAAGTTGTCAATGGCAACCAATTCATCAAATGAAGCACCAGCACAAAAGGCTTTTTCTCCTTCAGATTTTAAAATTACCACACTCACTTCTTCAATGGTAGAAATATGGTGTAGCTCTTTTGTCAATCTATCTAATAATGAACTCGGAAATGAATTACTTGCAGGATGACCAAATTCTATGGTTGCAATTCCATTTACAATACTAGTATATAAACTTCCTTCTGTACGTTGCGTTGTCATATAATTGAGTATAAGTATTCAAATTTACTGCTTTTGTGCTAGTGGAGAAAACTTTCTTTTAAATTTAAAAAATAAAAAGATCCCTCGAAAAAACATCCAAACGGTAAAAGCAATCCAAATAGCATAGAGATTAAACTCTAAATAATCGAATATCATAAGGGTAGGAATAAAGCCAATTAGCGTTGCAAAAATCAATACATTACGTAAGTATTTCATTTCTCCTAAACCCTTGAAAGTTCCGTCAAAAATAAAGGTCATCGCGCACAAAGGTTGAATTGCTAATATTACCCAGAACACTAAATAAAACTGTTCTAAAACTGCTGTTTCTTTGGTAAATAATGTTCCGATTGGTTTATAAAAAACTAGGCCAAAAACAATAAAAACAATCCCTAAAACGAAAGCGTATTTTAGTAGTTTTTTATTCAAAGCAATCAGCATTTTATACTCTTTTTGACCCAATAATTTACCAGATAAAATATTCCCAACACTAGCATATCCGTCTATCATAAATGCGCCTAACAACCAAAGATTTAAACCAATAGTATACGCAGCAATGTATTCTTTGCCGTATGAAGTTGCATAGGCTGTTCCGAAATACAACGCCAAGTTTAAAGCTAATGTTCTGATAAATAAATTTAAAATCATTCCCAATAATCGTTTGATTTCTGGATGGACAGGTAAAACGATTTTTAACGGAATGGATGTTTTTTTATATAATAATATTGCGGCTATTAAAGCCATTGTTATTTGCGCAATAACACTTGCATAGGCAGCACCTTTAATATACATAGCCGGAATTACATTAGCATAACCATACACAAAAAGATAGTCTAAAACAATATTTAATACGGCACCTGTAATGGCAATTATCATTGGGTAATACGTATTCTGTAAGCCTCTAAAAACTCCGAAAACAGCAAAAGTGAAAAGGGTAAACGGAAAGCCAAATATTCTAATATTAAAATAATCTACACAATACATTAAAATGATTCCTGAAGCATTGTAGAACCTAAAAATAATTTCTGAAAAAGGATAAGAAATGGCAATAACTAATAAACTTAAAACAACAACAATTGTAATTGCTTGAGCTGGTAAGGATTTTATTTCCTCTAATTTGTTAGCTCCCAGATATTGAGAAATAATAGAAGAAATAGCACTTCTAATTTGACCAAAAACCCAAACTAACATAGAAATAAAAGCACCCACAATTCCAACCGCAGCTAAAGATTCTGTAGCGTTGTTTTCTATATTTCCAATGATTGCAGTATCTGTAATAGAAAGTAGTGGCTCAGCAATTCCGGCAACCAATGCAGGAATTGCAAGTTTGTTAATTTTTTTAAAGCTAATGTCTGTTTTCAAATCGCTTCAAAAATACTATTATTATTGTTCATAGAATCGAATATAAGATAGATTTAAAAAGTGTATTTTTGCAGTTCATTTATTTTATGTAATTTTCTCAAAAAATAAAAAACAGCACATGAAAAACATACTTGTTCCGATCGGGTCTTCAGAAAATTCAGTAAACACATTGCAATATGCTATTGATTTTGCTTGCGAAATTGACGCCAATGTTTTTGTGCTTAGAGCCTACAATGTGCAACCAAAAGCAGGAACAATTATAAATGTTGATGGAATTTTAAAGCGCGAATCTAACTTGTATTTGCGTTCAGTAATTAATGCTGCCAATAGAAAAGGGAAAAATATCCAATTAATAACTGCAAAAGGAAACGTGTTGGATTCTATTGATTCAGTAGAAAAAGAAATTGGAATCGACTTGATTGTAATGGGACCAAAAAGTAATTCTATAAAAGAAGAAGTTTTTTTAGGAAGCACTTCTGGTAGTGTTGTTAAACAATCTAATATACCTGTATTAATTGTTCCAGAAGCGTATGTTTTTAAACCGTTTAATGCTATTTTAACAGCTTTTAGAACTGGAATTGTAAACAAGGAAAATGTTTTAGATCCTTTGAAATTTATAAAAAATAAATTCAACCCTGTTATCAATTTATTATTGGTTAAAACACCAAAACATGTAGATGAAGATTTGATTTTAAACGAGGAGTTAGAAAGCTTAAAATCTTCTTTAACCATCACAGAAAATGCAACTACATTTCAGGGAGTTTTAGAGCATTTTCAATCTCATCAACCAGATATGTTGTGTGTTTTTAGACGTAAAAGAGGATTTTTTAACAAGCTTTGGGAAAAGAATACAATTCTAAAAAAAGAGTTTCACTGCAACATTCCGTTATTGGTTTTAGGAGGGAAGCAATAATTACACATTGTGTTTTTCGTGTACCTTTTCTGTAAAAGGGATTGAAACATCAAAAATTTCTTTGATCAATTCTTTAATTGCATCTATAAATTCGTCTATTCTTTCCTGAGTGTTTTCATAGTTTTTTTTACCAAAATCTACTTTTAAGAATCCACTTTTAAGGTTTTTAAAAGAGATAATTCCGCTTTCTATCTTGTTCGTTATAGACTTATTTTTAGAATACATATAGCCATACAATAATACTTGAATAGCTTTGCTGTATTTTTCTTCTGCAATAGAAGAAACATCAGTAACTTTTAGATTAGAAGATTCTACTTTACCTGTTTTGTAATCTATAATTCTAGTTACACCATTTAACTCGTCAATTCTATCAACTTGACCTTTAATTGTAATAGGAAAATCAAATCCTTCAATTTCGATGGTGGTTTCTAAATTTTCTTCAGTGGCAACAATTTTTAATTCATTTTTTTCAGAAATCAATTGTTGTTCAGACTCTAAAAATCGGATAATATAATCTTTAGAGACTTCAAATATTAACCTATTTTTCCCTGTAAAAATATCTGAATTATGAAAGTGTTTTTTAAAGTAAAAAGAAACCAAATCATCTACTTTTAACAACATTTCTTTAATGTTTTTTACGCTAAGAATGCTGCCAATAAAAGGCTGATACAAGGCGTCTAAAGTGTCATGAATAATGGTTCCCATTGTATTTGACGCAACAGTTTCTTCAACTTCATTATACTCAGATAACCTTAAAACCTTTTGCGTATAAAATTGATATGGATTGTATAAATAACTAGTCAATGCAGAAGGAGAAAATCCTTTTTTTGCAACTTCAGTTAAAGAAACAATTATTTCGGGTGTTTTTTCAATCTCTTTTAATTCTGCCTTTTCTGTTAATACATTCGGACTTACTTGCAGTTCTGAAATTCCGTTTTTAAGATGTAATAATTGGGCAATGAACCTGCTTTTTTCACCACCTCCAAAAGTGTCACTTTCAGAATTGTATACTAAATAAATATTTTTTGCACGTTGCAATAATCTAAAGAAATGATACGAGAAAATAGCATCTTTTTCTCTGTAGGTAGGCAGTCCAAAATCGAGTTTTACATCAAAAGGGATAAATGTATTTTGAGTGCTGTTTTTTGGCAGTATATTTTCGTTTACAGACGTTATAATTACGTTTTCAAAATCTAAGACACGTGTTTCTAGCATTCCCATTAATTGCAAGCCCTGTAAAGGCTCTCCTTTAAAAGAAATGGATTCGGTATGTAACAATTGATTAAATAATTGATACATTGTTTTAAATGTTTTTAGAAAATGATATTCATTTTGAAAGGTCTGCAATTGAGAAAATACAGTATGATATCTAAATAAATATTCTTTTTCCAAGGGGGTTGCTTTCTCTTTTAAAACAGCAATTAAATTTAAAATTCGGTTGATAAAATCTTGAAGATGTTCAATCGGATTAAAAATGTTACTTATAGATTCTTTAATCGATTTTTCTAATGGGAAGACAAAAGAGGCAATTTGAGTTCTACTGATAAAAGCATCGTTGTCTTCTGCAATTTTGATGGTAATTTTATCCAACAGATTCGTTCTATCATCAATTAATAAAGGTTGTATAGAAGCATGCTTAAAAAACTGCAATACATCTTTATAGTAAAATTGTTCAGATTGAGTTTTACCAAGTTTATCTTGCGTTAAAAACAACTGAAAAATAGAAGTAAAAAGAGAAGTCGTAGGAATGTCTTTTAACGGATAACCCATCGTGATATTGACAGCTTCTACTTTTTTAGGTAAAGAGTTTAAAGTGATTGGCAACAATCTTTCGTCTGCTAAAACATAAGCTGTATTTTTATAATTAGATAGCTTATTTAACAACTCACCAGCATATTTAATCTGTGTAGTATTTTTTGATGCGCCTATCACTTCGATGTTTTTCTCTAATTCAAAATTAGATGAAACAGTAAGCATTGGATTTGTTAAGTAATATTTCCATTCAGCTTTATATTTTCTGATAAATGTACCGGCTTGATGATTGTTTTTTAAAAAAGAGCTGTCAATATCCCAATACACATCGGTTTTTCCAGCAGATAGCAGCTGTTGAAACAAAAATTCTTCTGCTTTATTTAGTGCGTTAAAACCCATGAAAACAAAATTCTTATGCTTGTTTTTATGGATGTATGCTTCAATTTTTTTTGTGGACTCCCTATAAATTAACCCTTGATAGCCAATTTTTTTTTCTACTAAGAACGTATAAAAATGACTATAATAAGTTTCTAACTTTTCTAAAAAAGAAAAATGATTTTTAACCATTTTTGTTTCTTCAAAGGGTTTTTTAACTGACCAATTTTTTAAACGTTGAATGTCTCTTAGATAAGGGAAAATTTCTTTAGGGTTGATTAAATGTTGATCTACTTCATTAAAATCTTGCACCACTGTAAAAGCCCAAGAAATAAAATCTTCAAATTCTTCAGGTTCAGCTTCTACATTCTTGTAAATTGCATAAAAATGAAATAATAATTGAATGGAATCTATTTTGTGCAATCCAGAAACTTCTTCAATAAATTGTTCTATATTGAATATTGTTGGTAAAAAACCAACATCAATCGTTTCTTTTAAAGCTTGTTTTACAAAAACTCCAGCTCTCTGAGAAGGCAATACAAAAACAGTGTTTTCAAACGAATTTTGCTTCGTTAAAATTGTTTGTAAAGTTTCTGTAATAAAAGTCTGCATGTAAGAAAGTCAATTTTTTGAACAAACAATGTACAAAAAGAAGCTATTTATTTTATAATATTGTTTAAAAATTATTTTTATGCAAACCGATTTACAAATAGCCATTATTCAGAAAGATTTAGTTTGGGAAAACGCCAATGAGAACAAGGAAAAACTAGATGCATTATTGGAAGAAATTCAGAATGTTGATTTGATTGTTTTACCTGAAATGTTTACAACAGGTTTTTCTATGACACCTAAACCATTTGCAGAGCAAATGAATGGCAAAACGGTAAGTTGGTTGCAACAAAAAGCAGCTTATTTTGATGCTGCAATTATGGGTAGTATGATCATAAAAGAAGAAAACAACTATTTTAACAGAATGTTATTTGTGCATCCAAATGGAGCAATTGAGCACTATGATAAACGGCATACTTTTACATTGGCAGGAGAACATAAAGAATATACCTCTGGACAGTCTAAACTTATTGTTACTTATAAAGATTGGAGAATTTGTCCTTTAATTTGTTATGATTTGCGTTTCCCAGTTTGGTCTCGAAACGTAGATGATTATGATTTGTTGATTTATTCGGCAAACTGGCCAAAACCAAGAATTAACGCATGGAAAACACTTTTAAAAGCACGTGCTATAGAAAACATGTCGTATTGTATTGGAGTTAATAGAGTTGGAGTAGATGCAAATGGTTATGAATATACAGGTAATTCTATTGCTATCGATTTTTTAGGTAATGAACTCACTGAAGTTGAAGAAAATACAGAAAAAATTATCTATGCTACGTTGAGCAAAAACGAATTGATAGCTATTAGAGAAAAATTACCATTCTTAGAAGATAAAGATCAATTCGAAATTCAATAACACAAAAAAGAGCCTTAGAAAGACTCTTTTTTTATACTACTGGATTCATCCATTTAAAGTTGTATTTTGTATCAGGAACTACAATGCGTTCTGTAATTCTATAAATTCTTTCAGGTAATTTTATCAACCAATCTCTTGCTTTTTCTGCTTCTGGTGTTAGGCCTGTTATTTTGTCAATTTCCCAGATAGTATTTAGTTTCTTTAAAATATCAACATAATCAAAACCTGTGTATACACCAACCCTTTGAGCTACTGTAGAGAATTGATCAAACATGCTTCCTTTTGCACCAAAAGATTCTCTTAAATGCATCGCTGGCATGACAATTTTATGTTTCATCATGTGTTGAAAAGCCAACATCATTTCACTTGGATCAATTTTAAAGATTTCCTTTACAAATTCTGAATAGGCAATATGATGACGCATTTCATCACCAGCAATAATTTTAGACATTTTATCCAATGCTTTGTGTCCCTTTTTACGTGCTATTTTAGCAACATTATTATGCGAAATATAGGTTGCTAATTCTTGAAAACTGGTGTATACAAAATTCTTATAAGGGTCTGTTGCAGTACCAATATCAAATCCGTCTGCAATTAAATGTTGGGTGGTAATTTCTACCTCCCTCATGTTAACCCTTCCTGATAAGTACAAGTATTTATTTAACACATCTCCGTGTCTATTTTCTTCTGCAGTCCAAGCTCTTAACCATTTTGCCCAACCATTATCTGGTTGTTGAGAAACTCCATCTAGATCTAGTAGCCAAGATTCATAGGTAGGTAAAGCTTCTTCGGTAATGGTGTCTCCAACTAATACTACCCAAAAATCATCATCTAATTCTTTAGAAATTTCTTGAATTTCTTTTACTTCATCTATAAAAGTTTCTTTTTGAGAATTCGGTAAAAAATCTGTTGGTTGCCAAATTTTTTCTGGTGTTATTAAAAATTTATCTACAAAGGTATCAATGCTTTTTTCTAGAGTTAGCATTACTTCTCTTCTAATATTATGTATTGACATAAGGGGTTATTTTATCTGTGAAATTATTTGTGATTCTGTTTCTTTTATCAAATCTTCAAAAGGTAAAGAATCAATTTTTATAGGTTTATGTGTGGTAAAAGTGATGGGGCTTCCAATTCCAAATGGATATTTCCCGTATTTAAAAACCTTCCATGAATTGTTTACGGTAACAGGAACAATATAGCCATCTTGATTGTATTTTGTAATCATTTTTAAGCCATTTACAGAAAAAGGTTTTGGTTTTCCGTTTCTACTTCTTGTGCCTTCTGGAAAAATAACAGCGCTCCATTTATTTTTGTTTATTTTTTTAGCAAATGATGCTAATTCTGTAAGTGCTTGTCTTGAGTCTTTTCTGTCTATTAACGCAGCACCTCCATGACGTAAATTAAAAGAGACACTTGGAATTCCTTTTCCCAATTCTATTTTTGATACAAATTTTGGGTGAAATTTTCTTAAGTGAAACCCTAATGATGGAATATCAAAAAGACTCTGATGATTTGCAACAAATATTATTGAAGCATCTTTAGGAATTTCAAAATTATTTTTAAAACGGACTATAATTCCCAAAAACAATAATGATTTTTCTATAGAGAAAACCATTAGATCAACAATAAATTTATGCCCTTTATATCCAAATAGCTTTAAACCAACCCATTGTAATGGGTGGAAAATCATCAATAATGTAAAAAAAACTATTGCAAAAATTGGAGATAAAAGGTAACTGAGTAACTTCATGTATTTGTTTAAAAAAATCCTAAGTAAACTTAGGATGTTTTGGTTTTAAAATTGAAACCACTGGTTCCAAGGAATTCTAGATAAGATAAATAGCAATGCGAGTCCGTAAAAGAGTGCAAATGTTTTGAATTTTGCAGCATCTTCTGTTTTCTTTTTGTGTTTAGACCACCCAATTGTAATTAAAACAATCGCAATAAGCATCATTAAAGGATGTTCTACAGCTAATAACCTAGAAGCAGAATTTCCCATTACTTCAGCGCTATTTGTTTTTAATGCTTTATAAGCTGGACTCATAAAGTACCAACCCAAACCGATTAGTAATTGTAAATGAGAAACAATTAAAGTAAACAATCCGATACGAACATCTTTATCGGTAAATTCTCTTTTTTTAGAAAGTCCCATAATTGCATTAAAAACTGCAAAAAGAAGCATTAATACAACTAAATACGCCCAATAGGAATGAATTTCTTTCATCATGTCTTTTCTGTTTTATTGCATGATAAAATCTAAGACAATATCATACTTAGTTAGTTTTTTAGTTTGTGTAAATGTACTAATTATAATCAAAAAAAAACCACCTCTAATGAGGTGGTTTTTGAAAAAATTGTGTTTTTGATTTCTTAGAAAGAAAACTTCATTGAAGCATTCCAAGTTCTTCCGTAACCAAAGTATACATTATTTCTTACATCAATCCCTTTGTATGTTGCAGTTGTACTACCATCTACATGTCTGTTAGAATTTCCATCAGAAATATATACAGTATCAAATAAGTTGTTTACGTTTAATCTAAATCTAGCATTTATTTTTTCACTTACATTAAATTTATAAGTAAAACCAGCATTCGCTAAAGCATAACCAGGTAATTCTAAAGAACCTTTGTTTCCAGCTGCTTGACTAGTAAAAGATGAAGCAGAAATACTTGGGTATAAATTAGTCACGTAATCTTGACTAAAATCAAACTTTAAGTTATCGCTAGCTTTGTATGTGAAAGATAAACGACCTGTTGTTTGAGCAGCATCACCAACTTTAACTCCATCTAAATAGAATTTAGTTCCAGAAGTTCCAACAACATTGTTGTTTTGGTCATATTCTGTTCCTGTAACATCTCCTTCGTAAACAAAGTTTCCAATAGAAAACATTCCATCAATAGTTAAGTTTCCAAATCTACTAGTGCTTTCTACTTCAATACCAGTATGTACTTGAGTAATACCAGAGAAATCTACAAAGTTACCAGGTGTGTTACTTCCACTTCTTTGAAATCTATCTTTCCAAGAAGTTCTATATGCATTTACTTTTATGTTGTAGTTTTCACTTCTATATCCATACCCTAATTCTAAACCTAAGATTTTTTCATTTGTTAAACCTACGTTAACAGTATTAGTGTTAAAGCTTGGATATACCGCAGTAAAGAAAGGTTGTTTAGAATAGTAACCTGCATTACCAAACACGTTGTGTGCTTCGTTAATGTTGTAGTTCATTCCTCCTTTAATGTTTCCGCCCATAATGTTTTCAAAACCTGATTTTTGATTTGCAGGAGTTAAGTTGAAGTAATCAACTCTTTGAAAACCTTGTTGTGAAATACCTGCTTGTAAAAATGCAGAAATTTTGTCGTTTTTATATTCTACTTGACCAAAAGCTCCTAACCAACGAACATTACCATCATTGTAATATTCAATTTTTTGTTGATTTGTGATGTTTTGCCATGGATTCCAGCTTGGAGTAGGATCTACAAAAGAAGTAATACTTCTATTTGGATTGTTAACATCTCTATTGTCAGTATAACCTGATGCTCCTAATAAATCAGAAACAACTCTGTAGTGAATACCTTGGTAAGTTCTTAAATCTACACCTAAATCCCAAGTAAAGTTTTCACTAGCATCTTTATGGAAGTTAGCAATTATACCATACCAGTTATGAGAGTTCATAGAAGATCTACGAGTCAATCCATTACTTCTGTCGTTAATAGTACTTGTTCTGTCTGCTCCAAAATCAGGAACACTTCCTCCAGCATTCCATTTTGCGATATCGTCAAAACGAATTCTTCCTTCAGAATCTCTTAATCTAAAGTCGTAATCACGAATGTTGTTTACATCTCCGATTGGCCCAGATCCACCACCACGTCCCCATGATGCATATAATACTGTAGACAAGTTAGAGTCATCAGAAATTTTCCAGTCATAGTTTAATGACATTACAGGTTTGTGATAAAAGTTTCTTCTTAAAGAAAACTCTTCACCTTTATAATATCCATAAGCAGGATTGAATTTAATATTTGGCTCTCCACCTGAACCAAATTGCTGATAGGTAGCAATTGTTTCAGCAAAACTTCTTTGGTGGTGCCATTGAGGTGCTCCAGTAAATGTAAATTCTACTGAATGCTCATCATTAATTTCATAACCAACACCAATAAAGTAGTTGTGTCCTAAAAATTTAGTTCCATCTACATATCCATCTCCTTGAGTTCTACTAAATAAGAAAGAAGCAGATAATCCATTATCCATTTTTCCAGTAGAGTAAGAACCTAAATACTTCATGTATCCATCGTTACCAAAACTAGCAGTTACGTTAGCTCCCTCTTTTTGTTGAGAAGTTTTTGTAATAACGTTAATCGTACCTCCAACAGAAGAAATTGCTAATTTAGAAGAACCTAATCCTCTTTGTACTTGCATTGCAGAAGTGACGTCAGATAAACCAGCCCAGTTAGACCAGTATACTCTACCGTTTTCCATGTCGTTTACAGGTACACCATTAATTAAAACAGCAACATTTTCTTGGCTAAACCCTCTAATGTTAATTCTTGAATCTCCAAAACCACCACCAGATTTAGTAGTGTATACAGATGGAGTTGATCTTAAAATCTCAGGAAATTCTTGAGATCCTAATTTTTCTTCAATTTCTGCAAATTTAATTGTAGAAACAGCTACAGGTGTTTGCCTGTCTTTAGCAACATCAATTACACCTTGGATAACAACTTCATCAAGTGTGTTAGCATCTTCAGTTAATTGAATAGTTCCTAAATCTTTCTTCGCTGAAGAAAAAGATACTTCTCTACTGTTGTAACCAACAAAAGAAATAACTAATACTCCAGAGTTAGAGTTAGCAGTTAAAGTAAATTTCCCATCAAAATCGGTAGACGTACCGTTTGTTGTTCCTTTTACAATAACACTTGCACCAGGTAAAGGTTGATTGGCTTCATCAACTACTTTACCATTTGTTTTGGTTTGACCAAAAACAGCAGCTGTTGCGAAAAACAACGCTACTACTAATAAATTTTTAAAATTTTTCATTTTGAAATTTTAAGTTATTAAATGTTCTGCAAAAATCTTCAATTTTTACAATTGTAATGTTAATTTAATGTTAAGTATTAACAAAATTTTATGATAATCAAAAATAGTAATATATTGTGTTATTGTCTAAAAAACAGATTATTAAATATTAACAAGGTTGTTAACAAAAAGAGAATAAATGTTAAAGTTTCTAAAGCGGCTATTTTAGACAAGAAAATTACGCCTTATTAAGATGTTTGTTGGCTAATTCTTTACCTAATTCTACACCAAATTGATCAAAACTAAAGATATTCCAAATTACTCCCTGCACAAAAATTTTATGTTCGTACATGGCAATTAATTTTCCTAAAGTATCTGGAGTTAATTTGTCGATTAAAATACTTGTACTTGGTTTGTTTCCTTCAAAAACCTTAAAGGGAAGAAGTGTTGCTACCTCTTTGTTTTGGTTGTTAAATTTTAAATCTAAATGAACTTCTTCTGCTGTTTTACCAAAAGCCAATGCTTCTGTTTGCCCATAGAAATTTGCCATTAATTTTTTATGATGATCTGTTACGCCATATAAAGACTCTTTAAAACCTATAAATTCTGCCGGAATTAATTTTGTTCCTTGGTGCAATAATTGCATAAATGCGTGTTGCATATTTGTTCCAACATTCCCCCAAATGATTGCCCCAGTTTGGTACTCTATTTTGTCGCCATTTCTATCTACACTTTTTCCATTGCTTTCCATAATGGCTTGTTGTAAATAATCTGATAATTTATTTAGGTACTGAGAATAGGGTAAAATAGCTTCAGTTTCACATTCGAAGAAGTTGTTATACCAAATACTAATTAATGAGGAAATAACGGGAATATTCTCTTCAAATGGAGTGTTTTTAAAATGCACATCCATTTTTGAAGCACCATCTAATAAAGATTTAAAGTTTTGAAATCCAACAGACAAACTTATCGATAATCCAACCGCACTCCATAAAGAAAAACGGCCTCCAACCCAGTTCCACATCGGAAAAATATTCTCGTTGTCAATTCCGAATTCAGTTACATTTTTAATATTAGATGATACTGCCACAAAATGCTTCGCAATATCATGCTGAGAAGCAGACCTTAAAAACCATTCTTTAATGGTAGTTGCATTGCTTAAGGTTTCTTGAGTTGTAAATGTTTTAGAAACAATAACAAATAAGGTAGTTTCTGGATTCAGTCTTTTTATGATTTCAGAAACATGGTCTCCATCAACATTAGAAACAAAATGTGTATTTAATTGATTCTTATAATATTGCAAAGCTTCTACAACCATATTTGGACCTAAATCAGAGCCTCCAATTCCGATATTTACAACATCTGTAATTGACTTTCCAGTATAACCTTTCCAGTTGCCAGAGATTATTTTTTCAGAAAATGCCTCAATTTGATTAAGAGTTGCATTTATTTCTGGTTTTACATTTGTGTTTTCTACAAGTATCTCGTTAGAGGTATTGTCTCTAAGAGCTGTATGTAAAACCGCTCTTTTCTCTGTTGTATTTATGATGTCTCCAGAAAAATATTTTTGTATTGCATCTTTTAAGTCAACTTCATTTGCTAATTCAATCAACAAATCCAATGTTTCATTTGTGATTCTATTTTTAGAATAATCAACGTAAAAATCATCAAAAGAAAATGAAAGTTCAGCTTTTCTATTGGCATTGTTTTTAAAGAACTCTTTTAAATGAATCCCTTTTATATCCGTAAAATGCGAAGTCAATTTTGCCCATGCGCAGGTTTTTGTTGGATTCGTATTTTTTAATGCCATAATATTAACTGTTAGTTTTTAAAAAAAGATGTCATTATCATTTACTTTTAATTCTAATGACTCAGGTTTTTTAATGTTTTCTAATTGCTCTTTTAAAGGAGCTATATAGGCTAAGTAAGTTGGGTTTAAACTCTTTTTTAAAGGAGCCGCAGCGGGTAGTTTTTGTTTAAAAGGATCTACTTGTCTACCGTGTTTCCAAAAGCGATAGCAAACATGATTTCCACTACTACTCCCTGTAGAGCCTACAAAACCAATAATATCTCCTTGTTTTACAAACTGCCCTCTTTTTACATTTCTACGACTCATATGTAAATATTGAGTAGTGTAAGTATTGTTATGCTTTACCTTTACATAATGTCCGTTTCCTCTTTTTCTGTAGGCCGATTCGGTAACGGTTCCACTTGTTTTTGCCATAATTGGGGTTCCATAATTTGCCGCAAAATCAGTTCCTTTATGTGCTTTTACACGACCATATAGAGCGATCTTTCTTTTTAAATTATACCTTGATGAAATTCTATATTGAAATTTTATAGGCGATTTTAAAAATTGTCTACGCAACATGTTCCCTTCTTCGTCATAATACTCAACGATTCCTTTTTTTGCATCGGGCACAAAACGATAGGCATATAAATCTTTACCATTGTGGTTAAATAAGGCTGCTTTTACTTCTCCATAACCAACAAAAGTAGAATCATCAATAAATTTTTCTTCATAAATAAACTTAAATGTATCGCCTTTTTGAAGTTTAAAAAAATCGAGAGTCCAAGCGTAAATATCTGCTACTTTATTTGTTAAATTAGGATTTAAATGTAGGCTATCCATAGATTGAGAAAAACTAGAATAAATTTTTCCGTGAGCCTCTTTTTCTATAGTGCTAATTTTTTTTCTGTAGGTGTAGCTTTGAATGATAGAATCGTTAAAAGCAATAACTGTAGCCACAGATTTGTTGTTTTTATAGATAAAAACTTGTGCCTTTTCAGTTGAATCTTTTGCTGCTAAAATGGTATAAGGCTTTCCGGCTCTAACGCGCCTAACATCAAAAGTGTCTTTAATTTTTAAAGCAATTTTATTTATGATAGGGTAATCTACATGGTGCCTGTCTAATATTTCACCAAAACTTTCTCCCTTTTTAATGGTGTCATTAATTACTTTATAATCGTCTAGTTTATAGCCAAATTCATAAACTATTTCAGGTTCTAGTATTGTTTTAATTTCATCAATACTTTCTTGTTTGTCTTCTTTACAAGAACTAAAGATGATTAAGCTGAATAAAAGGAATACTATTTTTTTCAAAAGAAATTATTTTATACGCGATTTAAACGCAAAAATACAATTTAATCGTATACAATTTTAAAAGAATTTGCAAGACCTTTATAGGCATCTAATTCTGCTCTTAAAGATCCAACGGCTAATGATGCTTTTAGTTTTATGGGTATTTTGTTGTCATCTGCAGTTATCCATATGGTTACACTTTCGTTCTCTTTAAAAACTCTACCTGCTTGCACCATTGGTCTAAATTTTAGGCTTTTAACTTTTCCAAATCTAGTTTTTAGCAATTCTTCACCTAGATACACTAATTTAAACGGATAAATTTCGGAATCCATAAACATGTCTAAAGCGATTTCATCTCCTATATTTAAGGCACTAACATCCTGATTTCTTAAGTAATAAAAAGCAGACATCATATCTTGAACATTGTTAATGTCTACAGTTTCTGAAGTTTGCAATTTAAAATCTAATACCGTTGCTTTTTTGGATTCGTAATTAAATTTAATTTCTCTGTTAATGATGTAACCTCCTTCGTTAATATTTCTTTTAAAAACATAAGGTTTGATAGTTTTAGTGTCAAAAAAAGATTGATAGGTGTCATCAACATTAAAAAACCATTTTATAATTCCGGAAGTCCAACCTTTTCCAGTTACATGAAAAACTTCTTTGCCTTTAATAGTATCTGTGTCTAAAGATAATGTTGCATTTCCAGCTTTTAAAAAACCACTATAACTCATCTTATAACGCAACCATTCTCCTTTTTTAAAAACAGTAGTTTTTTGTTGAGAATAAGTATTAATGGCAATACCAAAAACAATAAAAAGGAAAGTAATTTTTTTCATATTTTCAAACATATAAAAAAGGAATGACAATTTCTATTCCAAAATTGAATAAGCTGCTCGATTACTCAAACAACAGGTGTTAAATTTTTCACATTTTTTAAAAAGTCCCCCAATTCTTTAACTCTTCTTCGCTCCATAAATAGGGGAAAAATATACGGCGTTGGTATTTTGGATGCATGTATTTACGCCAATTACTTCCTCCAGTTGCTTCAATGTCTTTATCTCCACCACCTAAATATTTTCCTGCAGCATCATAGTGCGCTAATACCCATTTTACATTAACGGTATAATCGTAATGACGCATTGCTTTGATCAATTCTGGGTTTTTTTGAACATCTTCTGGAAGTTGTTTGAATTTTTTAGACAAATTACATTCGTTGTAATCTTCCATAAAATCAATAAAATCCCCCATGTATTTCTTTTCAAATAATTTTATCAAAATAGATTTTTCTCCTGTTTGATGATTTTTCCCAGCCGCTTGCCAATACAAATGTTCAAAAGCATTTCTGAAAGAGGAGTTTCTGTCAATGGTATCTCTGTAACGAGCATCAATTAGGTTGATTAACTCTGTGGATGCAAATTCGATTTTTCTGTATTGTGCACTTTGAAATCCGCTTGCGGGAGCTAATGTGTTTCTAAACTTAAGATACTGTTCAACATCCATTCCTTCACCCATCACGCTAAACGAACTACAAAGCATATCAAAATACCTGCTAATTCTCATCAAATGTTTTGAGAATTTTTCTGCAGTAATAGGTTCTTTGGATAATGATATTTGATCAATTTCCCACAAAATCATTTTAAACAACAGCTCGTTTACTTGATGATACATGATGAAAACCATTTCATCTTTTTCTGTGGTTCTCGGAATTTGCAACCCTAATAAAGCATCAGTTTGAATATAATCCCAATAGGTAGTTGGAGTACTATGTAATAGTCCTTCAAGTATAGTGTTTAAAGGAACGCCCAATTTTTCGTACTTCTTTTCTATTGCTTTTAATAATTCGTCTTTATTCATGTTCTTTTGAGAATAGAGAGAAGAGAATGCAGAAAAAAGACAGTTTGTACTTTCTCTTTTCTATATCCTCCCTTCTGATTTCTGTTTTTATAAAGTTCCTCGATTTGCTTGTTCTCTTTCGATAGATTCGAACAATGCTTTAAAGTTACCAGCCCCAAAACCACGAGCACCCATTCTTTGAATGATTTCAAAAAATAACGTTGGTCTGTCTTCTACAGGTTTTGTAAAGATCTGTAATAAATACCCTTCTTCATCAGCATCAATCATGATCGATAATTTTTGCAATTCGCCAATATCTTCTTTCATCATATCGCGATGCTCTCCCAATCTATTTGGAATGTCATCGTAGTAGGCTTGTGGAGGAGGAGGTAAAAACTCAATTCCTCTTGCTTTTAATTGACTAACAGTTGTAATGATGTCGTCTGTTGCAACGGCAATATGTTGCACTCCAGAGCCTTCATAAAAATCTAAATACTCTTCAATTTGAGATTTTTTTGCAGCTTTTGCAGGTTCGTTAATTGGGAATTTAATTCTTCCGTTTCCGTTAGACATTACTTTACTCATCAATGCAGAATATTCTGTATGAATCTGTTTGTCATCAAACGATAAAAAGTTTTCGAACCCCATAACATCTTCGTACCATTTTACCCAAACATCCATTTGATTCCACCCAACATTTCCAACCATATGGTCAATATATTTTAAACCAACAGGTGTTGGATTGTAATCGGATTCCCATTTTCTAAAGCCAGGCATAAATGTACCTTTGTAGTTTTTACGTTCTACAAACATATGAACGGTTTCACCATAGGTATAGATTCCGGCTTTTACAATTTCTCCATGCTCATCGGTTTCAACAGTAGGTTCTAAATACGATTTTGCTCCACGCTTTGTTGTCTCTTCGTAAGCACTTTTAGCATCATCTACCCAAAGCGCAATTACTTTAACACCGTCTCCATGTTTTACAATATGATCGTTAATTGGCGATTTGCTATTTAATGGTGTTGTTAATATCAAACGGATCTTGTCTTGCACCAAGACATAACTTACAGAATCTTTTGAACCTGTTTCTAATCCTTTATATGCTAGTGATTGAAAACCAAAAGCTGTTTTGTAGAAATGGGCGGCTTGCTTTGCATTACCAACATAAAATTCTACATAATCTGTTCCTAATAACGGAAGGAAATCTTGTGCTCCTTCAAATATTTTTTCTAAACCGTAGTTTACTGATTTTACTTCTTTCGCCATCTTTGTGATGTTTATTTTTCCTGTAAATACAGGTGTGTTATTTTTGTTCTATTATTACTCTAACCAAGATTTGAAATAATCTTCATCTGCAATTTTCATTGCTTCTTCTGTCACCATTAAAGGTTTAAAAGTATCTACCATTACAGCCAACTCTTCTGTTTTTGTTTTGCCAATACTTCTTTCTGCAGCTCCTGGGTGTGGTCCGTGTGGAATTCCAGCTGGATGTAATGAAATATGTCCAGCTTCAATATCGTTTCTACTCATAAAATCACCATCTACATAATACAATACTTCATCAGCATCTATATTACTATGGTTGTATGGAGCAGGAATTGCATCTGGATGGTAATCATACAAACGCGGTACAAAGCTGCAAATTACAAAGGCATTGGTTTCAAAAGTTTGATGCACTGGTGGTGGTTGGTGAATCCTACCCGTAATAGGTTCGAAATCGTGAATTGATAAGGCATACGGATAATTAAATCCATCATAACCAACTACATCGAAAGGATGCGTTGCATAGACCATGTCAAAAATTTCATCTTTCTTTTTTACTTTAATGATGAAATCTCCTTTTTCGTTATTGGTTTCTAATTCATACGGGCGGCGAATATCTCGCTCACAAAAAGGAGCATGTTCTAATAACTGCCCGAACCAGTTTCTATATTGTTTTGGAGTGTATATTGGCGAATGAGATTCTACAATAAACAAACGATTGTCTTCTGTGTCGAAATCTATTTTATAAATAATTCCTCTTGGAATGATTAAATAATCTCCATATTTAAAATCTAAATTTCCATAGATGGTTCTTAATTTTCCAGTTCCTCTATGGATGAAAATCATTTCATCAGAATCTGTATTTTTATAAAAATAATCAGTAGTAGATTTTCTTGGAGCCGCTAATGCGATATGACAATCTGAATTCGTCAACACAATTTTTCTACTTTCTAAAAAATCATCTTGTGGTGCAACTTGAAAACCTCTTAACCGATAAGACTGAATATTGTTTTCTTTTGCAACTTTAGGTTTTACACTGTATTGATTTTTAATCTCCTTTACCTGTGTTGGTCTTTGCTCATGATAACTATTGGTAGACATTCCGTCGAACCCAACAGTTCCAAAAAGCTGCTCGTAATATAAATCGCCATTTGCTTTTCTAAATTGAGTATGGCGTTTTGGTGGTATTTTTCCTAATTGATGATAAAAGGGCATAATTTTTTGAATTTGTTATTCCTATGAAAACAGGAATCTTGTTAGTAATTGTTTCATTCTTAAATGAGATTCTGCATCAAGTGCAGAATGTCAGAACTGAATCAATCATTCAGGATTGCGTTTTATCAAAAACTTTAAGTGTGCTAGTAAGTTTGCATACATATTTAGAGCTTTTTAGTTGCTTGCTCTACAAATATACAGAAAGTTTTAGTGATTTTTAACTTTCAGGAGCGAGTTCTACTTCTAATCCGTTAAGATCTTGGGTAATCGGAATTTGACAACCTAATCGGCTATTGTCTTTTACATGAAAAGCTTCAGCTAACATCATGTCTTCATCAATGCCCATTTCTGGTAGTTCATGATCAGATTTAACATAGCATTGACAAGATGCACACATGGCCATGCCTCCACAAACACCAATAGTTCCTTCAGGTGCCAACTCGTAAGAACGAATAACTTCCATTAAGTTCATTGCCATATCAGTTGGAGCTTCAATTTTGTGTAAAACTCCCTCTCTGTCGGTAATTTTTATGGTGATGTCTTTCATAGGAATTAGAGATTAGTAGTTGGGGATTATTCCAATTTAATTTAACGATTTTATTAACCCGAAAATCATTCTTGCTATTTCATTAGAATTGTCAATTAATTTTTTGGCAGATACTTCTGAAATAAAATTTAACCTTATTGCTAAATATAACATAGAACGAACCTCACTATTTGAAGCTAAGGAAATATAAAGAAACCTTTTAAAATCTGAATTAGAACTTCTGTCAAAACCTTCAGCAATATTATTGGAAATAGAAATTGAAGCTCTTTTTATTTGATCATTAAAAGAAAAGTCTTTGTTGTTTTTAAATTCACTGTAAATGGCAACTGAAAAATCTTGGGCTTTTTGCCAAACAATAAGGTCTTCAAATTTTTGTATTGCCATAACTAACTGCTAATTCCTAACTACTAAGTACTAATTTATTTTCTTAACAACCGCTTTTGGAGCTTCTTTACGTGTTCCATCAAAACCATCAACACCACCAACTGTAGTATATTTCATTACATACTTTTTGTCTGGAAAAATACGTTGAAAAGCACTTTGACACATTAAAGTAGCTTCATGAAATCCGCATAAAATTAACTTCAGTTTACCTGGATAGGTGTTAACATCTCCAATAGCATATATTCCTGGAATGTTGGTTTGATAATCTAGCGCATTATTTACCTTAATGGCATTTTTCTCTATTTCTAATCCCCAATTTGCAATAGGCCCTAGTTTTGGTGCCAATCCAAAAAGCGGAATAAAATGATCGGTTTCTAAAATGTACTCATCTTCATTATTTTTAGAAATAACAACTCCTGTAATATGGTTGTCTCCTACAACTCCTGTGATTTCTGCAGGAGTAATTAAATTAATTTTTCCAGCATCTTTTAATTCTTGTACTTTTTCAACAGAATCCAAAGCGCCTCTAAATTCATTTCTTCTATGAACTAAGGTTACAGATTTAGCAATAGCTGTTAAAAAAATAGACCAGTCTAATGCAGAATCTCCACCACCTGCAATGACCACATTTTTATCTCTATATAACTCTGGTTCACGAATCATATATTCTACTCCTTTATCTTCGAAGTTTGCAATGTTTGGAATCGGCGGTTTTCTTGGTTCAAAACTACCTAAACCACCTGCAATTGCTACAATTGGTGCTTTGTGTTTTGTACCTTTATTGGTGGTAACAATAAAACTCCCGTCTTCTTGTTTTTCTATAGTTTCAGCTCGCTCTCCTAAAGTAAAACCAGGTTCAAACTGTTTACACTGTTCTAATAAATTTGTAGTTAAATCTCCAGCCAAAATCTCTGGAAATCCAGGAATGTCATAGATTGGTTTTTTAGGATAAATTTCTGAACATTGACCACCAGCTTGTGGCAATGCGTCAATTAAATGACATCTTAGTTTTAACAATCCTGCTTCAAAAACGGTAAACAATCCGGTTGGGCCTGCACCAATAATTAATATATCTGTTGTAATCATTACTTAAAAAAAATCGTGTAAAAATAACGCTTGTAAAATTTTAAAAAACTGATTTTTATCAGCTAGTCTACATTCACTACTTTTTCAATTTGTGGAGCATATTTTTTAATGGTTGCTTCAACACCATTCTTTAATGTCATTTGATTTACAGAACACCCATTACAAGCACCTTCTAACTGTACTTTTACAGTTGTATCTTCTATAGATAATAGCTTTATGTTTCCGCCATCACTTAATAAAAAAGGGCGAATTTCTTCTAAAGCTTTTTCAACATTAGCAAGCGTTTCTTGTACTGTCATAACTTTTATTTTGTGCTACAACCACTCATTGTTGTTATTCTAACAATTTCTGTTGGCGGTAAATTTTCGTTTCGTTTTACTAATTGGGATAGCATTTCTTTAGTGGTGTCAGAAAAAGCTTTTTCTAAAGGTGTGTTTGTTTGTAATGCCACAGGATGACCAACATCACCAGCTTCTCGAATACTTTGCACTAAAGGAATTTCACCTAAAAATTGAGTATTGATGTCTTCTGCTAAATTTTTTGCTCCACCATTTCCAAAAATATAATATTTGTTGTTTGGTAATTCTTCAGGTGTAAAATAGGCCATGTTTTCAATAATTCCCAACACAGGCACATTGATGCTTTCTTGTTGAAACATTGCAACTCCTTTTTTAGCATCTGCTAAAGCAATATTTTGTGGTGTACTTACAATCATTGCACCATTGATTGGTAAGGCTTGTACAATTGACAAATGTACATCTCCAGTTCCTGGAGGTAAATCAATCAATAAAAAATCCAATTCACCCCAATTAGCATCAAAAATCAATTGATTTAAAGCTTTTGAAGCCATTGGTCCACGCCAAATTACCGCTTGATCTGGATTTGTAAAAAATCCTAAAGACAATAATTTTACCCCATAATTTTCAACGGGTTTCATTTTAGAACGACCATTTACATTTACAGATAATGGTTTTTCTTTTTCCACATCAAACATCAAATGCATTGAAGGCCCGTAAACATCCGCGTCTAAAACGCCGACACTAAATCCCATTTTTGCTAATGTAATAGCAGTATTTGCTGTAATGGTAGATTTACCAACGCCACCTTTTCCGGAAGCAACAGCAATGATATTTTTAATATTCGGAATTTCCTTTCCTTTGATTTGATTTGGATTTTCTTTCTTAGGAACTACAGCTTTTACATTTACTTTTACCATCACATCTTCACTAACTTTTAAGCGAAGGGTATTGATAATTTCACTTTCAACTCTTTTTTTAGCTTGTAAAGACGGATTGCTAATGGTAACATCAACAATTATTTCGTTGCCAAAAGTTACAACGTTTGTAATATTTTCATTTTCAACTAAGCTTTTACCTTCTCCAGGTGCAGTGATAGTTTCTAATGCCTTGTATATATCTTGCTTTTTAAAGCTCATCTTGCGATTTTAATTAGGATTAATTCTAAACTACAAATATAGTGTATAGAGTTTAGATAATAAAGAAGTTATAGTTTGTTTATCGATGGATAGATAAGTTGAATTTATGACAACTCTTCACTCGGATTCCAAAACACATTTTGAAAATCTTGAATTTGATTATCGACAACAACAATCCCTTCACTTTCTAGTAATTGTTGCATTAAGTTTGTGCCATCAAAATGATGTTTTCCTGTAAGTAATCCTTTTCTATTAACAACTCTATGTGCAGGAACTTCTTCTTTTTGATTGTGAGAATTGTTCATTGCCCAGCCAACCATTCTTGCAGAACGCGCTGCGCCAAGATAAGTGGCAATGGCCCCATAACTTGTAACTCTTCCGTATGGAATTAATCGAGCAATTTTGTATACGTTGTCAAAAAAATTATCTGAAGAACTCATTTAGAATTAGTTGTATTTAATTCTAAATTTAATAAAAGTGATGGGTTTTCCTTTTTCTAAATACTGTTTTTCGTAAAAGGTTTGCGTTCCAATTACTTCTTCTGGAGAATAGGTGTTTTTATACACATCGTGATTTGCATGCAGTATTTCATGTCCTTCACCATGCAATAATCCTAAGGTATAACCGTGCATAAACTCACTATCAGTTTTTAAATTTACCACACCATTTTCTTTTAAAATATGATGGTACTTTTTTAAGAAGTCTGTATTGGTTAAGCGATGTTTTGTGCGTTTGTATTTAATTTGTGGATCTGGAAAGGTAATCCAAATTTCATCAACTTCATTTTCTGCAAATAGTTCGTTAATCAATTCTATTTGAGTTCTAATAAAGCCAACATTTGTTAAGTTTTCTTCTAAAGCCGTTTTTGCACCACGCCAAAAGCGAGCACCTTTAATATCAATTCCGATAAAATTTTTGTCAGAATTTTTTTGTGCAAGTGCAATGGTGTATTCTCCTTTGCCACAACCAAGCTCTAAAACAATTGGGTTGTTGTTTTTGAAAAAAATATTCCATTTACCCTTAAGAGAAAAACCATTTAGTATTTCTTCTCTTTTTGGCTGAACAACATTAGAAAACGTTTCGTTTTCATGAAAACGTTTTAATTTGTTTTTGCTTCCCAAAGTAAAATGTTATTCTGCAGAATCTTCGATTCCTTCTCTTTTGAAGCGTGCAGATTCTTTCATCCAGTATGCAAATAATACTAATAATACAACTAAAAACATCCAGTTTACTACATTTGAAACCCACCAGCTTAAATCACTTAAACGTAATGCTTGAAAAGGACCAAAAGCCCAGGTAAAAAAATCACCAATTAATCTAAAAATATTGCTTGCTATCATAACTTAAGTATCTTTACGTTGCAAAAATATAAAAACTAATTATGTTAGCCAATTTTTTCGGCAAATCAAAACCAGTAAATTTTATACTTATTACGGTACTTTTTTTTATCTACTACCTGTTGGATTTTATAGTGGTGAAAAAAGCCGAAATAAATCTCGGAGACTTTTATAAGTTTTTGTTGGTTACTCCTTTGTTTTTATTGCTTTTTTTCTTGTTTAATTTTATCATTTCTAAAAATAAATTAACAAGAGATAATTCGTATGCATTTTTACTTTTTGTAATTGGACTGGGTTTTCTAAATGCGTTTATTATAGAAACTTCAATAGTTTTTACTTTTTTATTGTTGTTTTTGTTTTTTAGAAGAGTGTATAGTTTAAGAACCTTAAAAATTGTATATCAAAAATTGTTTGATAGCGGATTTTGGTTAGGGGTGTTATTTTTAATTTCTCCTTTTTACCTTCTTTATATAGGTTTGCTTTATGCTGCTGTTTTCTTCTTTGCAAAAATCACAATTAGAACCGTGTTGATTCCGGTAGTAGGATTTATTACACCGGTCTTTTTATATTTCACCTACCTGTTTTGGATCAATGATTTAGCCACTTTTTATCAATTGTTTGATACGACTTTTACTGTAGATTTAAGCTTTTACAAAACAGATTATTATAGTTTGTTTGCAATGACATTTGCTTTTTTTACTGGTGTTTCTTTACTGTTAAGAACAGGAAAAGTGCTATCTGTTAGTAATAAGTTTAAAAGGAGCTGGGTGTTGCTGATGCTACATTTAGCAATAGCGATTGTATTTATTTCTTTGGTAGAAGAAAAGAACGGAACAGAATTCGTTACATTTTTATTTCCATCTACCATTATTATGGCAAATGGGTTGCAGTCAATGCATAAGAAACTCGAAATAAATATAGTGTTAGTAGCGTTTTTAATACTTTCTTTTGCAATACATTTTATAGCTTAGTTCCAAAAGCTAAATCACCCGCATCACCCAAACCAGGAACAATATATCCTTTGTCGTTTAGTTCATCATCTATTGCTGCTATCCATAAATGAGTGTTTTCTGGAAAATGCTTTTTGATAAAATCGATTCCTTCTGTTGAACCAATTACACAAACTATATGCAGTTCTTTTGGATTGCCATATTTTTGAATGGCTTCAAAAACCGAAACTAAAGATTGCCCAGTAGCCAACATTGGATCTGCTAAGATTAAAACTTTATCATCAATAGACGGAGAAGCAAAATATTCTACAACAATTTCAAATTCTGCATCATTATTAGGGTGGTTTCTATAGGCAGAGATAAAAGCATTTTCTGCATCATCAAAATAATTTAACAACCCTTGATGCAAAGGTAATCCTGCTCTTAAAATTGAACCTAAAACAATGTTTTTAACGGGTAAAAAACTTTCTTTTGTTCCTAACGGAGTTGTAATTTTTTCTGAAGAATACTTTAAAGTTTTACTCAATTCATATCCTAAAATCTCTCCAATTCTTTCAATGTTTCTTCGAAAACGCATGCTGTCTTTTTGAACAGAAACCTCTCTAATTTCTGCAATAAATTGGTTAAGAATTGAGTTTGTTTTTTCTAGGTGATGAATAATCATAACATATAGTTTTGTTCAAATTTAAGAATTCAGTTTTAAAGTCGTTTCAACTTTTTCAATCACTTTTTTAGGTGAAATGGTTCGCATTGCATCTTCGTATCCGTCACAAATTTTATTTCCATAAATAGAACAGGGAATGTTTGGATATTTTTCTAAATCTGGAAGTATACAATTTTCTTGAGGTTGATTGTAAGGAGCAAAACCTGCAAAAGGATGCGTTGCTCCCCAAAGTGTAATGGTTGGTATTTGTAACATTGCGGAAAAATGAGCATTCCCAGAATCCATTGCCAACATACAATCTAAATGAGCTATTGCATTAAGCTCTTCGCTTAAATTTAGCTTTCCGGCTACAGAAATACAATTAGAAAACTTCTTTTCAATTTTAGAGAGGGTTTCTATTTCAGATTTTCCCCCCCCAAAAAGCAAAAGGGTATTTTTTGTAGATAATTCATCTATTACTTTTTCCATCAAATCTAAGGGATACATTTTAGCATCATAAGCCGCAAACGGCGCAATACCAATCCAATGATTCTTTTTTTCTCCAACTAAATTAATAATAGAATTCTGCAATTTTGATTTCTCTAGTCTTGTTGGTTTTGAAATATCTACCGAAAAACCCAGCTTTCTAAAAACAGCTGCATACCGTTCATGAGAGGTTTTTAGTTGCTTAAAAATTTTATCTGTGGTTCTTGTAAGTGCTTTCTTTTCGCTCCTTCCTTTATCGATGACACCAATGTGCTTGCTAGAAAACTTAAAATAACTTCGTAAAATCTTAGATCGTAATACATTATGTACATCAGCAATATGGGTAATCTTTAATTTTTTCAACTCTTTGTAAAGTTGATACAAGCCTAAAACGCCTTTGTGTTTTTTGGTAACATCGGCTGCATAAAAAGTAACATTCGGAATGCCATCAAATAGAGGTTTTAAAAAAGCTTTAGACAGAAATGTAATTTTAATTTCTTGATGTTGTTCTATTAAAGCTCTAATTACAGGAATTGTCATTGCAACATCTCCCATTGCAGATAATCGAATTACTAAAATATGTGTGTTTGCTTGCAAAATTTATTGCTAATAATTAGTGAGTTGTAAAAATAACGAAAACAAAATAAGTTCTCTTGTTTTTTCAAAAATTCTCTGTAATGATTGCATTTTTTAGAAGAATAATTCCTCAAATAATTATGTACCTTTGTTGCTATATTTTAAAAAAGTATTGAATGATTCAATCTATGACTGGTTACGGTAAGTCCGTATTACAATTACCAACAAAAAAAGTTACGATAGAAATTAAAACGTTAAATAGTAAAAACTTAGATTTAAACGTTAGAGTTCCTTCCTATTATAAAGAAAAAGAACTGGCCGTTAGAAAAAAATTGGCAGCTGGTTTGGTAAGAGGTAAAATAGACTTTTCTATTTATGTAGAAATGACTTCGGATGAAACTACTACAACCATCAACAAGAACGTTGTTTCAAACTATATTCAGCAATTACGAAATGTATTATTTACAAATGATGACGATGTAGAGTTGCTAAAAATGGCGGTAAGAATGCCAGATGCGTTAAAAACTGAACGTGAAGAATTGGATGAAAACGAGTGGGAATTGATCAATACAGGTATTGATGAGGCTTTAAAAGAAACCATTCAGTATAGAATTGATGAAGCTGCTTCTTTAGAAGATGATTTTAAATTGCGAATTTTAAATATTAAAAAATATTTAGATGAAGTACATGCTTTGGATGAAGAGCGCATTAAAAATGTTCGAGAGAAATTGCAAAAATCGATTGCAGATTTAAAAGTAGAAATTGATGAAAATCGTTTTGAACAAGAATTGATTTACTATCTAGAAAAGTTAGATATCAATGAAGAAAAAGTGCGTTTAGGAAATCATTTAGAGTACTTTTTACAAGAATTAGACAGCAAAGATTCTAACGGAAAAAAATTAGGATTTATCATTCAAGAAATTGGAAGAGAAATCAACACCACAGGTTCTAAAGCAAATTTTGCTTCGATGCAAAAGTCGGTGATTCAAATGAAAAATGAGTTGGAAAAAATTAAAGAGCAAATCTTAAACGTATTGTAGTTTATGGATAGTTTTCAAGGTAAATTATTTGTTTTTTCTGCGCCATCAGGTTCTGGTAAAACAACCATTGTTCGTCATTTATTAGCACAAGAAAAATTCAATTTAGAATTTTCTATTTCGGCAACTTCTAGAACACCTAGGGGAGAAGAAGTTGATGGGAAAGATTATTATTTCATTTCTTTAAAAGACTTTAAGCAGCATATAAAAAATGAAGATTTTTTAGAATGGGAAGAAGTATATAGAGATAATTTTTACGGAACCTTAAAAAGCGAAGTAGAACGCATTTGGGCAAAAGGGAAACATGTAATTTTTGATATTGATGTTGCTGGAGGATTGCGAATTAAAAAGAAGTTTCCAGAACAAACATTAGCTGTTTTTGTAAAGCCACCAAGTATTGATGAGCTAAAAATACGGTTGAAAAAACGTAAAACAGAAAGCGACGAAAAGATAAATATGCGCATCGCAAAAGCCTCTATTGAATTGGCAACTGCACCGCAATTTGATAAAATTATTAAAAATTACGATTTAGAAGTTGCTTTTAAAGAAGCAGAACATTTAATGAGTGATTATTTAGGAATAAAAGAATAGAATAATAATTAATGTCCGGTCTAGCGGAGTCGAGACTTTTCGACTCTGCTCAAGGTGACAAATCATTTTAAAATGAATATCGGTTTATACTTCGGCACCTTTAATCCCATTCATGTTGGGCATTTGATCATTGCCAATTATATGGTAGAAAACTCCGATTTAGATGAAGTTTGGTTCGTAGTTACTCCGCACAATCCTTTTAAAAAGAAAAAATCCTTATTAGAAAATTACCATCGGTTAGAATTGGTGTACCTAGCAACAGAAAACTACGACAAGATTAAGCCTTCAGATATTGAGTTTCAATTGCCACAGCCTAATTATACAGTTCATACCTTAGCACACATATCAGACACCTATCCGCAACATACTTTTAGTTTGATTATGGGTGAAGACAACTTAAAAAGCTTTCACAAATGGAAAAATTATGAAATCATTTTAGAGCATCACCATCTTTATGTATATCCAAGAGTTTCTGAAGGAAAAATAGAAACTCTATTCGATAAGCACCCAAAAATTCATCATATTAAAGCTCCAATTATTGAGCTTTCATCGACACAAATTAGAGCCGGAATAAAAGAGAACAAAAACATACAACCTATGTTAACAGAAGCCGTTTGGAAGTATATTGATGAGATGAATTTTTACAGAAAATAGTTTCCCTGTTTTTTCGTTGTATATTTGTAATTCAAAGAAAAAAATCCGTGGCAAAAAAGACTCCAAAAAAAAGCAAGTTTAGGCAAAGGATAACCAATAAATTTAGATTGGTTGTTTTAAATGAAGACACCTTTGAAGAGCACTTGTCTTTTAAGTTAACCATCTTAAACATTTTTGTTTTGAGCGGTGTGTTTTCGGTTGTTTTAATTGCTTTAACCACTGTGTTTATTGCCTATACACCCATAAGAGAATACATTCCAGGATATTCTTCTACACAACTTAAAAAAGACGCTTCAAAATTAGTGTATGAAGCAGATTCCTTAAAAAATAGATTGCAATTAATAGAAAATTACACCAAAGCTATAATTCCGATTTTATCTGGTGAAAACCCCCTTTCAGAAATAGATTTCGACTCGTTAAAAAGAGCAAGTATTTCTAAAATAGATGAAAAAAAATTAGATGCTTCAAAAACCGATTCTTTATTTAGAGAAAAGATAGATAGTAAAGATCGTTTTCCTTTGTTTGACAAGGCAGAAGATAAGATTGATATGGTCTTTTTTGCACCTTTAAACGGTAATGTTTCACAAGATTTTAACGCAACAAACAAACACTTTGCAATAGATATTACATCGGTAACTGGAACACCCGTTAAAGCGATAGAAGAAGGTAGAGTTATCTTTTCTGAATGGACTACAGAAACTGGCTATGTAATAATTATAGAGCATGGTACAGGTTTTATTTCTGTATATAAACACAACGGCGCCTTGTTAAAACAACAAGGAGATTTTGTAACATCTGGAGAAGCTATTGCAACGGTAGGTTCTACAGGCGAATTAACTACCGGGCCGCATTTGCATTTCGAATTATGGTATAATGGGTATCCTGTAAACCCAATCAATTATATAGATTTTAAATAAATGAGCCTAAAATCTTTTTTTGCCATTCCGTTTGCCAAACAAGCTATAAAGCAAGTTTATAAATGGGCAAACAATCCACATAAAACACAAGACAAGGTATTTAAAGACTTAATTTCTAAAGCAAAAAACACCGCTTTTGGAAAAGATCACGATTTTAAAAATATAAGCTCATACAACGATTTTAAAAACCGCGTTAAAGTTCAAGATTACGAAGGGTTAAAACCCTATGTAGACAGAATCGTTGAGGGAGAAGAAGATGTACTTTGGAAAGGAAAACCAATTTATTTTGCCAAAACCTCTGGCACAACCTCTGGTGCAAAATACATTCCGATAACCAAAGAATCGATTCCAACGCATATCAAAGCGGCAAGAAATGCTTTGTTGTTTTATATCGCAAAAAAAAATGATGCAAGTTTTGTCAACGGAAAAATGATTTTTTTACAAGGAAGTCCAGTTTTAGAAAATAAAAACGGAATTCAATTAGGAAGGTTAAGCGGAATTGTAGCGCATTATGTACCACAATATTTATTGAAAAACAGATTGCCAAGTTGGGAAACCAATTGTATTGAAGATTGGGACACCAAAGTAAATGCAATAGTTGAAGAAACAATCCATGAAGATATGTCTGTAATTAGTGGAATTCCGTCTTGGGTACAGATGTATTTTGAAAAATTGATAGAGAAAACAGGAAAACCAATTTCAGAGATTTTTCCAAATTTTAACTTCTTTGTGTATGGTGGTGTCAATTTTGAACCCTATAAAAATAAGTTTGAAAGTCTCATTGGTAAAAAGATAGATTATGTAGAATTATATCCAGCTTCTGAGGGATTTATTGCCTATCAAGATTCGCAAACAGAATCCGGAATGTTATTGCAGTTAAACTCGGGTATTTTTTATGAGTTTATTCCTGCATTAGAATTTTATGATGAAAACCCAACAAGAATTTCAATCAAAGAGGTACAACTTGGTGTAAATTATGTCATCATTTTAAACACCAACGCCGGACTTTGGGGTTATAATATTGGAGATACAATTGAGTTTACATCAACAAAACCATACCGAATCAAAGTTACAGGAAGAATTAAACATTTTATTTCTGCTTTTGGAGAACATGTGATTGGAAAAGAAGTAGAAAAAGCATTGAAGGATGCTATTGAAGGAACACAGATCAATATTAGTGAGTTTACAGTTGCTCCGCAAGTAAATCCAGAAAGTGGTTTGCCATATCACGAATGGTTTATCGAATTTGAAAATGAACCAGAAAATTTAGAAGATTTTACAGCAAAGGTGGATGCTTCTATGCAAACGCAAAATATCTATTACCAAGATTTAATTGCTGGTAAAGTGTTGCGAACGTTGGTAATTAGAAAAGTAAGAAAAGGAGGTTTTCATGAATACATGAAATCAATTGGTAAGTTTGGTGGGCAAAATAAGATTCCGCAATTATCAGACAATCGTAAAATTGCAGATGTATTGCAGGATTTTTTAATTGAATAAATAGAGCTGTCATTACGAGGATTATTGAAATTAAAATATATTTTAATTGAAAATACCCAAACAAAGTTTGTGACGAAGTAATCTCATTTTTTGGCAGATTGCTTCACTTCAGACTGTCTTGTGCGACAGTCAAAAAGTTCGCAATGACGATAAAACAAATCACATGAAAATCATTTCAACAAATATAGGAGAGAAAAGAGCAATCAACTGGAAAGGGAAACAAGTTGAAACAGGAATTTTTAAATATGCTGTTGATGCCCCTGTTTTTTTAGACAAAGAAGAGGTAAAAGGAGATACTATTTGCGATAGGAAACACCATGGCGGAATTGACCAAGCGGTATACGGATATTCATTAAAGCATTACGATTATTTTAAAAAACTACACCCTGATTTAGATTGGCAATTAGGCATGTTCGGAGAAAACTTAACTATTGATGATTTAGATGAAACCAAACTACATCAAGGAGATACTTTTAAGGTTGGCGATGCAATTTTAGAAGTGACTGTGCAGAGAAACCCATGTATGACTTTAGGTGTTCGTTTTAACGACATGAAAATTGTAAAACAATTTTGGAACACTACTTTTTGTGGTGTATATTTTAAAGTGTTACAAACCGGTTTTGTAAAAGCAGGTGATGTTTTTGAACAGATAAAATCGTGCCCAGAAAATAAAACAATTGAAGAAGTGTATACCGCAAAAAGAGTAACGAAAGGGATGTAAATAGCAAATTATTCTGTTTGCATTTAAAAAGAAACTTTCAATAGAAATTACAGTACAAAATACTAATAATATTGATCTATTGATATTTGATTAAAACTAATCAATTTTTAATGGAAAAAACCGAAGCAATGCTATGTTTTTTTAGCAGTACTTCGGATTTAAATTAGTAAATAAAAAAGAATTTTATTTCTTAGCTAATAAGTCTCTTATTTCGGCTAACAACTCTTCTTGGCTCGGTCCAGCTGGCGGAGGTGGAGCTGCAGCTTCTTCTTTTTTCTTTGTTGCATTAATACCTTTTATAATTGCAAACATTACAAAGGCTACAATGATAAAATCTATTAGGTTGGTTAAGAAATCACCATACAATACCGCAACTTCTCAGGTTACTTTTCCAGTTGCATCAGCAACACCTTCTGTAATCACGTATTTTAAATCTCTAAAATCAGCTTTAAACACTAATCCAATTAACGGAGAAACAATTCCTCCAGTAAAAGAAGTTACCACTTGTTTAAAAGCGGCACCCATTACAAAACCAACTGCAATGTCAACCAAATTACCTTTTACGGCAAACTCTTTAAATTCTTTAAGCATTCCCATGTGTACTCCTTTTTAATAGTTAATCAGCTGCCAATTTAAGAAAATTTTAACATGTTAACAATCTTTTTACGCGTTGCGAGATTGCGGTTAATATTTCGTAGGAAATGGTATCTGTAGTATCGGCTATTTCTTGAATCATTTGTTGAGAATTAAAGACAATTACTTCGTCACCTTCTTTACAAGCAATGTTAGAAACATCTACCATAATCATATCCATACACACATTTCCGACAATGGGTGCTTTTTGATTGTTGACCAAAACCGAATATTTTTTATTTCCTAATTTTCTAGAAATTCCGTCTGCATGACCCACAGGAATGGTAGCAGTTTTCATCGATTTATTTGCGGTAAAGGCTCTGTTGTATCCAATAGTTTCTCCATGATCTATCTTGTGAATTTGAGAAATGATAGATTTGAGTGAAACTACATTTTTAAGTTGATTTGTTTCATTTTCATCATTACCAAAACCATATAAACCAATTCCCAAACGAACCATGTCAAATTGTGCTTGTGGGTAATTGATAATTCCAGATGTGTTTAACAAATGCACAATGGGTTTATAACTTAAATGCGTATAAAACTGCTTTATAATAAAGGCAAAATCGTTAATTTGATTGATGGTAAATTCTTTTTCATTGGTATCTTCGCTAGCTGCTAGATGCGAAAAGAGAGATGCAATTTTAACATGACTTGTTGCTGCTATTTTTGATAAAATTAATGGAACATCTGTATGCCAAAAACCAATTCTGTTTAAACCAGTGTTAAATTTTATGTGAATTGGATAATTCAATAATAATTTAGCATCTGCCAATGAAAGAAAGGCATTAAAAATAGTAAAATTGTATAAATTGGGTTCTAATTGATATTTAATAATCAGTTCTAAATTTGGAATTTGAGGATGCAATACCAAAATGGGTTTTTCAATGCCTGCGTTGCGTAAAGCAATTCCTTCATCGGTGTAAGCAACCGCAAAATAGTCTACGCTATTTTCTAAAAACTTGGCAATTTTAGTAGCTTCACTTCCGTAACCAAAAGCTTTTACAACGACTAAAATTTTTGTGTCTTGCTCTAACTTGTTTTTAAAATAATGAAGATTATGCGTTAATGCATTTCCATCAATTTCTAAAACGGTTACATGATTATTCATTTATTCTGAGCTTGTTTTAGAGTCTTTCACCTTAGATTCTAATTTTTTTGAAGCCAGCTTTTCTTCTTTTTGTAATTGCAAGGCTTTGTAATATGCAGCTCTGCTTAAAGGTTCGTATTCGTTAACTTCACCAAGTAACACCAACTCATCATTTTGCGCTTTTCTGAAGCTATAATTTGCTAAATTTCCAGTATGAGTACACACCGCATGAACTTTAGTTACGTACTCTGCAGTTGCCATTAAAGCAGGCATCGGACCAAACGGATTTCCTTTAAAATCCATGTCTAATCCGGCAACAATTACACGAATTCCTCTGTTGGCTAAATCGTTACAAACAGCTACAATTTCTTCATCAAAAAACTGTGCTTCATCTATCCCAACAACATCTACATCATTTGCTAACAAACGAATGTTTGCAGAAGAAGGTACAGGAGTTGAACGAATACGGTTGTCGTTATGAGACACCACTTCATCTTCGTCATAACGCGTATCTACAGCAGGTTTAAAAATCTCTACACGTTGTTTTGCAAATTGCGCTCGTTTTAATCTGCGAATCAATTCTTCGGTTTTTCCAGAAAACATGGATCCACAAATTACTTCAATCCAACCAAATTGTTCTGTATGATTTACTGTATTTTCGAGAAACATTTTGTAATTTTATGCTTGAAATATGATTATAATTGTATTTTACTTCAAGTCTTACAAATTTATTAAAAAAAAGATGCCAAGCATCAATTAATTTATCAACTTATGCACAAAAAATTAGCAGCCGACTTAACAAGTATTGCACATAGTATTTTGCAATTAAAAAATAAAGAAGATGTTTTAGTGTTAAAAGAAAAAGCATACCAAGTGTATGAAAAACTAACGTTATTGGCTTATGTTGATGAATATCTAAACACAACTCCTAATGCAACAGAAACTAAAGAAGAGTTGTTAGAAAAAATTGAAAAAGCAACACAAAAGGCAACAGAAAAAGTAGCTATTGAAGAGACAGCAGAAGAGGAGGAACTTGAAGAAGTTTTAGCAGAAAAAGAGATAGAAGACGTTAAAACAGAAGAAATAACTGAAGACTCATCGGAAAAACCTGTGTCCAACGAAATAGAAATGGTTGAAGTCACAGAAACGGTTACAGAAACGATTGAAAAAACAACGATAGAAACAGAAGAAATTATAGAGCAACCGTTTAATGAATTGGAACAAACCTTGTTTTCTGTTGAAAATGTAACTGAAGAAATTGAAATTAAAGACAAGAAAACAATTACACTAGAAGAAGAATTACACGATACAATTTCTGTAGAAGTTGCAGCAGAACTTTTTGAAAAACCAGAAGCTGTAAAATCGGTGAATGATCAAAAACAACAAAATATTCAGATTGGTTTAAATGATAGAATTGCGTTTGTAAAAAATCTTTTTGATGGAAGTCAAGAAGAATTTAACAGAGTTGTTTCTCAATTAAATACTATAAAAACAGAGAAGGAAGCAAAAAAGTTTATCAATAAAATGGTAAAACCAGATTACAACTGGTCTGAACAAGAAGAATATGAAGCGCGTTTTATGGCTCTTGTAGAGCGTAAATTTGCATAAAAGAAGAACACATGAAAATAGAAGTATCAAACGGAGAAATTATTGATAAGTACACCATTTTAGAAATTAAACTTTCTAAAATTAAAGACCCTAAGAAAGTAGTAAATATTAAACATGAATATGATACGCTAACACCAGATGTAAAAAATATTTACGCCGAAGCAAAAGACGAATCGCATCTTAAAAAATTACACAACAATTTGTTAGAAGTCAACAAAAAATTGTGGAAAATAGAAGATGATATCAGAGAATGCGAACGCGCCAATGATTTTGGAAAAACCTTTATAGATTTAGCAAGAGCAGTGTATTATGTTAATGATGACCGTTCTGATGTTAAAAAAGAAATCAACATATTTACAGGTTCAGATTTAGTAGAAGAAAAATCGTATGAAGATTATAAGTCAGAATAAATTGTAGATGAAAAACCATTTTTTTAGACTTCTTTTTTTGATAGTTTTGGTTGGGTGTAAGTCGTCCTACCAGGCAATTAGTTTTGAGACTAAAAACATACCCACTGCCCCAAATTATGCCAATGAAAAAACGTGGGCGGTTTTACCAACAAAGTATCCGGTTTCATTACAGAAATACGCAACCACAAATATTCAAGAGCTACAAGCAGATGTTTTTTATGTGTATCCAACTTTATTAATGGATAAAAAAGATCTTCGTTGGAATGCCCCAATTGATGATGAAATTCAGAAGGATAAAGTTGTAAATACTGCTGTAAAAAATCAAGCTTCACCATTTGCAACTTCGGGTAAAATATATGTTCCGTATTATAGACAAGCACATATCAAATCGTATAGTTTGTTTAATAAAGGAGGAAAAGAAGCTTTTGAAATTGCCTACGCAGACGTAAAAAAAGCATTTGATTTTTATTTAAAAAATTACAATAAGGGCAGACCCATAATTATTGTTAGCCATAGTCAAGGGACAAATCATACAACACAATTATTAAAAGATTTTTTTGAAGATCAGCCATTGCAAAAGAGATTAATTGCAGCGTATATTCCTGGAATGGGTTTAAAACCCAACGAGTTTAAAACAATTCAACCGATGACACAACCCAATGAAACGGGTGGTTTTGTATCTTGGAATACATATAAAAAAGGAACTTTTCCGAAAAACAAAACTCGATACAAAGGAGCTGTAACTACAAATCCAATTACATGGGATACTACGAAAACCACAACTTTAAATCAACACAAAGGGTTTTTGTATTCTAACGGTAAATTATACACAAAAGCCTTAAAAATTGAAATCACAGACGGAATGGTTTGGTCTACAAACCCTAAATTTCCATTGCGTTTTTTTATGTCTTTTATGAAGAATTATCACGCAGGTGATATCAACTTATTTTGGCAAGATATTAAAGAAAATGTTGAATTGCGAACTAAGGCGTGGTTGGAGAAAAATTGAAACACTTGTCGTTTTTGCAAAAGCAGGAATCTAACAATAGATGAGTTCTCGATACAATTTCGATAAAATCGAAATCACTCGAACTGACATTACAAAAGTATTTTTGATCCAAAAATTAAATGCATTAGCCCAAAAACTCTTTCAATCGTTCAATTTCTTTTTTACTGTTTCCAATAAAAATTTCTTCATTCATAATAAAAACAGGGCGTTTTAAAAAAGTATACTCATCTAAAATATACTGTCTGTAATCTGTTTCAGAAATTGCCTGATCTTTTAAATCCATTGCTTTATACAGCTTAGCTCGTTTGTTAAACAATGCTTCGTAACTCTGAGAAAGTTTATACATTTCTTCTAGCTGTTTTACTGTAATTGGATTGGTTTTTATTTCTTGCTTTTCAAATCCGTCGAGGTTTATTTCCTTTAAAATTCTTCTGCAAGTATCACAAGTTTGTAAAAAGTAGACTTTTTTCATTTTATACATTATATTTGATGCTAAATTAGAATAAATAATGAAAACGCAATTCGAAATATTAATCAAATCAAGAGAGCTTGTATTACAGGTAATTGACGATTTAACGATTGAGCAATTACATACTATACCGAAAGGATTTAAAAACAACATTGTTTGGAATGTTGCACATCTAGTTGTAACACAACAATTATTGCTCTATAAATTATCGGGTGTAAACTGTTTAATTCCTAATGACCTGATTGCTGATTTTAGAAAAGGAACTTTTCCGACTAGAAATTTTACAAATGAAGAGTTTGATGAAATTAAAGATTTATTAAGCGCTTTACCAGAAACCTTAATAGAAGATTACGAAGCTGAGATATTTCAAGACTATGAAGAATATGAAACCAGTACAGGGTTTGTGTTAGATTCTTTAGAAACAGCAATTGCTTTTAATAATTACCACGAAGGATTGCATTTAGGAATTATCAGATCAATAAAAAAATTAGTGTAACTAAATAAGGTATTTAAGCAATGAAGTTTAATACAAAAACAATACATGGAGGTCAGCAACACGATCCGTCAACAGGAGCTGTAATGCCACCAATTTATCAAACTTCAACCTACGCCCAGTCTAGCCCAGGTAAACATAAAGGATACATATATTCGAGAGCAGCAAATCCAACAAGAACAGCATTAGAAAATGCGTTTGCAGCCATTGAAAACGGAACACATGGTTTTGCTTTTTCATCTGGATTGTCTGCCATTGATTGTGTTTTAAAAATGCTAAATCCCGGAGATGAAGTAATTGCTGGAGATGATTTGTATGGCGGAACCTATAGAATGTTTACCCGAATGTTTTCGAAATATGGATTGAAATTTCATTTAGTAGATATGAATTCTATTGAAAATGTGACAAATTCAATTTCAGATAAAACTAAACTAATTTGGGTAGAAACACCAACCAATCCGTTGATGAAAATTGCCGATATTGAAGAGATAACCAAAGCGGTGAAAGCTATTAATCCTGCTATTTTAGTAGCAGTTGATAATACATTTGCAACACCTTATTTACAGCAACCGTTATCTTTAGGTGTCGATATCGTAATGCATTCAGCAACAAAATATTTGGGAGGTCATTCTGATTTGCTAATGGGAGCGTTAATGGTTAATGATGCAAAATTAGCAGAGGAGTTACATTTTATTCAGTTTGCTGGCGGAGCGATAGCAGGCCCAATGGATTCTTTTTTAGCACTTCGTGGAGTTAAGACATTGCATATTCGAATGCAACGTCATTGTGAAAACGGAAGAGCTATTGCTGCATATTTACAAAATCACCCTAAAGTAAAAGAAGTATACTATCCAGGTTTAGAAAATCATCCAAATCACGATGTTGCAACAAAACAAATGAAAGATTTTGGCGGAATGGTTTCTTTTAAATTAAAAGATGAAAGTCAACAAGCAGCATTTACATTTTTAGAAAACACCCATGTATTTACTTTAGCAGAATCTTTAGGAGGAGTAGAAAGTTTGGTAAATCATCCAGCAACAATGACACATGCTAGCATTCCAGAGCCAGAACGGCTAAAAATTGGAATTACAGATTCTTTAATCCGTTTAAGTGTTGGAATTGAAGACGTCGAAGATTTGTTAAAAGACTTAGAACAAGCGTTAAATATATAAAAAAGCCGATGAAATTTCATCGGCTTTTTTATATATTTTTATTGAAGTTTAAATGATATATCAATCCAAATTGAAGATTGGTGAGTGTTTCGTTACTTTTATTTTCTAATACATCAGCTTGTAAACCGTCTATTGCATCAGAAGCATAAATTTCCCATTTAAATTGAGCTACTATATCAATTTTTCTAGAAAGTTTGTAGCGAGTTCCCACACCTGTGTTAAAAGCAAAAGCACCTCCAGGGCCTTCTTTAATAGCTCCTTCTATCCTATATTTTTCTCGTAAAAAATTAATATTGGTATGCCAATCACCAAGAGAAGAACTTACGCTATTGTTATATAAAGAATAATTAACTCCAAAATTTACAAACGGATTTAATTTAGAAGAACTTCGTTGGTTAAAAAAATTGGTAATATCTTTTAAATAGTATTCTATTTGTACACCAAAATTTACCAAACTAATATTACCGCTCATTTTACTTAAAATTTCTTTAGCTGATAAAATTTTATTTTCTCCTTCTTGCTTATTATTTGTGTTGCTTTCTGTAAAATTTACATGATGCTTTAAATCAGTACTATTTAAAAAGTTGATTTCAGATTTTATAACAATATGATCTAAGATAGATCTTCTGCCATTCCAATTATTGCTATTTGAAAATTGCATGTAATGTGCAACAGTTAACGACTTAGTGTTATTTGCAGTTTCACTTAAAATATCACCTCTAATTCCGTAATCGGTTTGTAAAGATGCTTTGCCGATTAAAACACCAATTTCGTGTGATATTTTCTAAGAAAAAACAAAAGAAGTCGCAAAAATAAATATGTAGAAAAATTTAGGGATAATTCGCATAATATGAGGGATTAAAAGGGATAAAAATAAATCACAATTATTATTTAAATAAGTGTAATTATTTTTAACCTGCAAAAAAGCTATAGCTTGTCGTTGATATTAAAAAGTTGTGGGATGTTGTCTTTTAAAAAGAGATATTAGAACAAAATAACGACAATAATTAGTAAGTATTAACTTCATTTTTAGGGGGGTTAAAACATTAATATTGGTACAATTATATGAATTCAATATTTAAAAACAAAGTTTTTATTAAAAACATTGTATAAAACCTATTCAATTACAAACGTTTCAGAGAAACTCCAATTGGCTTTTAGGTTAAAGGTTATTGGTAAGTAAATTACGCTTTCAGGTTGAAGTTTTTTAAGGTAATTCCCTGTATCCCAACTATTATTGTTGTTTGTGTCTAAAATAGCTCTTACCATATATCTTCCAGGTGGAATCAATTCAAACAGAATGTTATTAGTAGTAGAAGTAGCAATTTTTTGTATCACTTTTTTATCGCTCTCTCTAACTAATTCTAAAAATACTGGGGATGAAGAGTTGTTGTTTAAGTTTATAGAAATGCTTCCGTAATCTTCAGGTTCTTTTGTTTTAAAAATATAATTTAATGTGTCATTTTGTGTTTCAAAAATGTCTGTTAACGCTTTTGGTAAAAAAGTCAATCTGTAATTTGAATTGTATTTTTTATTGAATACAAAATGAATTTTATTTGTAGTTTTTTCTAAAATAGGTTGGTATGAAACTGTTAAAGAATCCTTGTCAAAAAAAAGAATTTTTGTAGTGTCAATTTCTGTAACAGGGTTGTTACTTGTTAGTGTTAAGGTGTCTTTTAAATCTAAAATATTGACAATATTAGAATTGATTTTTAAAGAATCTAGTGTTTTTTTTCTAAGAAAAACGGTTAGTGTATCGCTATAATTCTCTTTTTTAATATTAAAAACTAAAGAATCAGTATTAATTTTTGAATACCAATAATAGATGCTGTCTTTAGTCAAATCAAATTTGTATTCACTTTTAAAATTTTTAGGAACTTCGGATAATAATTTTATATCAATATGATGTCTGTCTCCTTCAAAATCAAAAATAATTTTCCCTTTTGATATTTCTTTTGCGCTCATCATTTTAAAAGCTGGAGCTTCGTTAAAAAGCGATATAGGTTCTTTTAAAACACTGTCTTTAGGCAATTCTATAAATTGATTGTAAAACCCAATTTTATCTTCTTTTGGATTAAAAGTATAATTGTTAGAAGCATCTTTTAGAGCAATCAACAGATATTTGCCATTTTTAATGTTTGTAATTGTAAATAAAGAATCTATTGCATTGGTAATATAATTAGGTTTTTTCTTGTAAATAATAGAATCTGTAAAAGTTGAATCTATTTGATACAACAAAACACTAATGTCTTTATCAATTTTATTTTTGTAAGCATCTTTAATAAAACCTTTTGTTTTTAAAGAATCTACATAATCTCCAGTTGAAAAAACATAGTTAAAACTTTTTAAAATATTTCCTTCATTATTGTCTTCAATGCTATTTCCAAAATTAAAAATATACGTAGTGTTTGTCTTTAACGTATCGGTTAATTTAATTGTAATTTCTTTGCTTGGTGAGCCTTGCGGACTTATTGTAGGAAAGTATTTTAACGGAGGAGAAATAACCAATTGCTGATTTAAGTTTTTCAGCGTAATATATTCATTAAAAGAAAGTTTAATTTTTTTGCTATTAAAAAGGGTGCTTTTATAAGGCGGATTTGCAATTACCATAACTGGGGCTAAACTGTCTTTTAAGCCGCCATTTGGTCTTCCTTTTCTAGCACAATTACTTGTTAAAAGGATAAGTACAAAAACGAATATAAAATGTTTTAAAAAGGATTTCAAGTGGTTTAATTTTAACGCAAAATAACAATTTTTTTACAGTAAAAACGTTCATTTTTTAGTTAAATTATTCTGTGTATGCCATAGTTACAATGCTGATTTTAATATTTTCGGAAGTTAATAATTCTTTACAACAAGATTCTAATGTTGCGCCAGTTGTAATAACATCATCAATCAACAAGATGTGTTTGTTGGTTAACTTTGATCTATCTGGTACACTAAATTTTGTGCTGCTATTGCTAAACCTTTCGAAACGCTGTTTAAGAGTTTGCGTTTTTGTGGCAGATGTTCTAATTAAAACACCCGTTATGTATGGTTTTTTTAACTGTTTTGACAAGCTTAAGCCAAAAGTAGTGAGCTGATTATATCCGCGCTGTTTTTGTTTTTTTGGATGCAGAGGAACTGGAATAATACAATCAATAGTATTAAATTCATTAGAATTTGCAAGAATTTGCCCAAACCAATCCCCAATAAAAGTTCCAATTTCTTGATTTCCTTTGTATTTTAAATGATGAATTAAATCTTTTGTTTTTCCATCTTTTCTGTAAAATAAAAAAGAAGTAGCCTTTTCAATTGGAATTCTTCCGTAAAAAGCTTTTGTAATTTTATTATATTTATAATCTTTGTAACAAATCATGGGTAAATCATGTCTACAAAGTGTACATATAATTTTTTCGGACTGTAATAACTTAGATTCGCAAGTAATGCATATCTTCGGAAAGAATAGATGTAACACATCTTTTAAATAATTCATTTTTCTTAGCTTTTTTAAGGTTAAGATACTAAAAACAAATTAGTGGGTAAAAAAATTGATTTTTTTAAAGTAGCTGTAAAGAGTATGAAAACTTCTGGAACAGTAATGCCAAGTTCTAGGTTTTTAGCCCAAAAAATGTTAAAAGATATCGATTTTTCTTCTTGTAAAGTTTTGGTAGAATTAGGTCCTGGAAACGGTGTAATTACAAATCAGATATTAAAAAATTTACATCCAGATTCGCATTTAATTTGTTTTGAAGTAAATGATGCATTTTATCAAAACTTAAAAAAAATAGGCCATCCACAGTTAACGGTTTTAAAAGTTTCAGCAGAACAAATAGAAATAGAAATGAATAAATTGGGTTTTGCTAAAGCTTGTCATATTGTATCAAGTTTACCACTAACAATTATTCCAAGTACCGTTTCTAACGCAATTTTAAAGAACGCTATAAATTCGCTAAATGAAAACGGAACATTCATTCAATATCAATATAGTTTAACCTATTATAAAAAGTTAAAAGCTGTTTTTAATAAAAAAATATCTTTAGATTTTGAATTGTTAAATTTCCCGCCAGCATTTGTATACAGATGCAAAAAAGAGCATTAATTTTTTCTTGTTAACTTTTTAGATTGATGTATCTTTGCAGTCATTATGGCAAAACAAGAAGATCAGTTTAAGAAAGTAGTATCGCACGCTAAAGAATACGGTTATGTATTTCAATCCTCAGAGATTTATGATGGGTTAAGTGCGGTGTATGATTATGCTCAAAATGGAGTTGAGTTAAAGAAGAATATTAGAGCGTATTGGTGGAAAGCAATGGTGCAGATGCACGAAAATATTGTGGGTATTGATGCTGCAATTTTGATGCATCCAACAACCTGGAAAGCTTCAGGGCATGTAGATGCTTTTAACGACCCGTTAATTGATAATAAAGATTCTAAAAAACGCTATAGAGCTGATGTTTTAATAGAAGATTATTGTGCCAAGATAGAAGCAAAAATAGACAAAGAGGTTGCTAAAGCGGCTAAACGTTTCGGAGATGCTTTTAATAAAGAAGAATTTGTTGCTACCAACGGAAGAGTAATAGGCTATCAAGAAAAAATCAATTCGATTTTATCTCGAATGGCTTCGTCTCTAGAAAAAGAAGATTTAGCCGATGTAAAAGCTTTGATTGAAGAACTAGAAATTGCGGATCCTTTAACGGGATCTAAAAACTGGACAGAGGTAAAGCAGTTTAATTTAATGTTCGGAACTCAAATTGGAGCATCAGCAGAAAGCTCAACCCAAGTATACCTTAGACCAGAAACAGCACAAGGAATTTTTGTTAATTTCTTAAATGTGCAAAAAACTGGGCGAATGAAAATCCCATTCGGAATTGCACAAACAGGTAAAGCGTTTAGAAATGAAATTGTAGCAAGACAATTTATTTTTAGAATGCGTGAGTTTGAACAAATGGAAATGCAATTTTTTGTAAAACCAGGAACTCAAAAAGAATGGTATGAAAACTGGAAAGAAACCAGAATGAAATGGCATTTGTCTTTAGGAATGGGAACAGAAAATTATCGTTTTCATGATCATGAAAAATTGGCACACTATGCAGATGCAGCTTCCGATATTGAATTTAAATTCCCGTTTGGATTTAAAGAATTAGAAGGAATTCATTCTAGAACAGATTTTGATTTAAAAGCACATGAAGCACATTCTGGTAAAAAATTACAATACTTTGATCACGAAGAAAATAAAAGTTATGTCCCTTATGTTGTAGAAACCTCTATTGGTTTAGACAGAATGTTTTTAGCAGTTTTCTCACACTCTTTACAAGAAGAGGAATTAGAAAACGGAACAACTAGAACTGTACTAAAATTGCCAGCAGTTTTAGCGCCTTTTAAAGCAGCTATTTTGCCATTGGTTAAGAAAGATGGTTTGCCAGAAGTTGCTCGTGATATTTTAAACGATTTGAAATGGGATTTCAACGTTTTTTATGACGAAAAAGATGCGGTTGGAAAACGCTATAGAAGACAAGATGCAGCTGGAACCCCTTTTTGTATTACAGTAGATCACGATACATTAAATGACAACTGTGTTACAATAAGACACAGAGATACTATGGAACAAAAACGAGTTGCGATTGCTGATTTAAAAGAGCTTATCAATGCAGAAGTTGCTATAAAAAACTGGTTGCAAAAAATGTAACAATCATTTACTCAGTATTTTATTATAAAACAGAAAGTCTTATCAATATTGATGAGGCTTTCTGTTTTTAAAGTAACTTATTTTTTGTCTTTAACAGCACAAGTACTAATCCCAAACGGTGCATAAAGAGGGCAAAAACTTATAAAACTTGTTAGTACAAATACGCCTGCAAATACTAAAAGAACAATCCCTACTGTTCCTGAAATGACGTTAAAATAGAATAAGCCAGCAATTACAATAGCAATTACAATTCTAACAATTTTGTCTGTAGATCCCATATTTTTTTTCATAATAAAAAATTTTAAGTGATGATTATTTTTTAATAATTAAGCTTTCGCTATTATGCAAGTTATAGTATTTAATTGTAAAAAAGCATAAAAAAACCTAAAAGTCAGACTTTTAGGTTTTTTTATAATGTGTTTTATTATTACTGTTTCTTAGAACCTCCAACCAACATTTACACCAACTCTTGGTACAACAATTGGAGAATTGCTACTAAATAAATTACGCCCAGCACCTCCATAAATATCAACTGTAAATCCACGTTCAGAAACATACTTCATTCCAACTGCAACCCCTAAAGCTCCATCAGTATAATCTTCGTAAGTGCTTGGACCTCCAAGTACTTTCATTTCTTTTTCTCCAAAGTTAAAAGCAAAAAAACCTTCTCCGAAGAAATTCCAATTGTTTTCTGACGTAAAATAATGACGGAAAAACGGTGTAATAGCACGTTTTTCATTGTATTTAAAATCTGCAGTATTTTTTTCAAAGTTTATGAATCCAGAAACACCAAAAGAAGAGGTTTCATCAATATACTTTTCATAAGAAACTTCTATAGTTTTTAAAACCAAGGCATCAAAAATATCTAATTTAATTTCTTGTTGTGCTTGTGTAAATGAAGCGGTTAAAATGGCAATAACGATAAAAAGCTTTTTCATTTTTTGTTTTTAATATTAGTAATGTTTGTAGTATAACGTAAATATTCTTTTACAATTATAATTGAGTACAAATCTAATGTTATTTTTTAATAATTGTTAGCGTCTATAAGTTAAAAATTAGCTCGTAATTGTATTGAGCCATTATGTATGGTCGTTGTACCTTCTCCTTTTCTACCTAAGTAATTAAAGTTTAAATTGATAAAAGAATTTATTTTTTGCTGATATACAATAGACCATGTATAATTTCTTCCAGCTTGTAAACCTTCTAACATTTGATAGGCAACAGGACTGTTTTGATTGCCCGTAAAACTATTGTTAAACAAATTAATTTCTGCTCGTAGTAAAGTGTTTTTTGAGGAATTGTAATAGTAGGAGCTTCCTAGTTTTTGTTGCTCTAAAGTTTCTAAACCGCCAATACTATTTTCTTTGTTTTTATAATTATAAAAGAAAGAAAATTGATGATTTTTAGCATATCCAAAAGTAAATTTTGGAGCTATCTCATAAGCTTCAATTGTGTAGTTTTGATTTGTAAAATTCTCTGTAATTACTTCGTCTTTTGAGGTATTTGTTTTTAAATCAAAAAGCCAAAAAGCACTTAATTTATGAGCAAATTCTAATTGATGTAGTTTGGTGTTGTTTTCTTGATTTCCAATACTATACAAATGTTTGTTTTTAGATGAAGCAAAAGTAAAAATAGCACTATAGGTATTTAAGTTTTTATTCAAATACAAACTATTTCTTATGCTTAAATTTAACCCTAACAGCTTCGTTTCGTCTATGTCAAATGGATTTAAATTCAAAGTATTAGTAGACCTTTTTTGTTCGTTGTCCACGATAAAATTTGTTTGATTGTAAAAATGAGAGAGCACTTTTTTAACTCCAGTTTTACTTGACCATTGAGAAGGGTTTACCGTAAACAATTGTTGCCATTTAGCACGTTGTGTATTTATAAAAGTTAAGTTGGGCAGAGCTACACGTAAATATTCTGCTTGGTCTTTATAAATAGCAATTTCAAACTCATTAAATTCTTTAATTCCGTTGTTATTATAATCAATCCAAGTGTAGTATCCTTGACCAGGTTCTGTTTTAATATATACATATTCTTGTCTTGGAATATTACCAGAAGAGGTTTCGTAAACGGTATTTAAATTAATGAAATTCTTAAAGAGCTTTTGACCATACACAATTTTAGAGTTCAATGCTTTTTCATTTGTAGAGAACGCATTATTTGTAACTCTGTAATTTGCAAAAACGGCTAAGTTAGTGGTAGAATTTTGTAAAATTTTACTGTTGATATAGTATGTTTTTCGTGAGTTTATTTTTGTGAAAGCATTATTACGGATGCTATCATTTAGCCTGTAATTAAATCCAATTTTGGCATATACTTTTGCAGAATCACCCAGTCCAATATAGGTTTCGTATTCTTTAAATTGATGGCTTAATTTACTTAATTGTTGATTTGATTTTGTAGTTATTTTATTGGTTTCTACATTTATAAAACCGCCAATCCAAGAATTAGAAAAAGAATGTTCTACTTTTCCTTTTGCTCTTAAAAAAGTATTGGTTTCAACAGTTGAATTGCTATTTAGTACGCTGATAAATGAATTAATTTTTATGTTTTTTAATTTCGTTTGGCTGTTAAAGTCGTGTTTTATTCCGTTATAAGTATCAGAATAATTTAGCAAATTAAATCCATAGATATATTTTGAATTTTGTTTGTTGTCTAAAATAAATTGAGCGCTAATTTGATTTCGATTTCCAAGCGGATTTACAACATTCCAATCTCGTCTAAATTCAACAGCATCAAAACGTTGTTCGGTTGCAAAATTTTGATGAATAAAACTATAATCAATAGCGGTAGACATTTTCCATTTTTTATCGATAAAAATTTGTTCCCATTGTAATTTTGTAGCCAGCCCATTGTTCTCAGAATCATCAATAGAAGAAAATAAGTTTGCATCATTATTACTCAAGGCAATTTCTCCAAACACTTTTGTTTTTTTGGACGGATTGTAAGTAGTGTTTACAACAGCAACTTGATATTTTGACGGTACCGCCAGCCTAATTATTGGTTGATAGTTCCCTAAATTAGTTCCAACATATTTGTAAATATTACCAATTGCAATGGTTTTATCTAAAACATAATCACCTTTATTGGCGCCGACAAATGTAAATGTAACGTTGAATAATTGATCAGTTGCTGTTATTGAGTGTTCAAAAATTTCTGAAGCACCATTTGTTACTTTTTTATACAAAACTCTGTTTTCAGAATACACATCTTCATAGGCGCTATTTGCAAACATTTTTGTGGTGTCATTCCCTGCATTTGCTAAAATTTGCTTTTGAGCATCAGATAAATTTTGTTGTATAGGTTGACTTTTAGCATCATTTTCGTTGTAGAAAAAACCATTTAAAATAAATTTTTTGCTTGTATACGTGGCTTTTTCATAGGTGACAAAACGGGTGTAATTTCTATTTGAGTATTGATAATCTAAATGAAATCGAATATCATTAGTTACTGGAAAAGTAGTATTAAAACGAATTTCAGAATTGTTATAATCTATTGTGTAATCTTTGTTTTCTCCTCTGTTTAATAAAACCCCATTTGCATACAAAGCATCACTTCCGGCTACAATAATGATAAAAGCTTCGTTGTTTGGACCAATAATTTTATAAGGCCCTTGATTTCCTTCTTTACCAACAAACTTAAAACTTGTAAATTTGCCTCTAACCACCGCGCCAGAAGCTAATACATTTAGATTGTTGTTAAGTGCTGCTTCAACTTCTAAACCAGCAACTTTTTTAGTAAAAGGCATAAAGTAACTATCAGAATTGGTTAAGTCTAAATCACCTGCTTTTACACGCCATTTTTTATGAGTAAACTCTATGAAAATTCGATCGAAATCGGTAATATTTTGAGAATAACCGTTGTCTTGTAACGGAATGTTAGTGTCAAAAATATTGGCTCGTATACTCACGTCTTTAGATAAATTTCCTTTAATTGTTAAATCTAAAGAAGAGTTGACAACTGAGTTTTGATTATTGCCAATAGTTAAACCTCGAGTAATATTTCCAGACGTTTCTAAGTTGTTAAAGAGCTCTTTTTTTTGCTGATTTGTATTGGTTGTTAAACTATATAATTGTTGAGTGTTGTTGGTGTTTGGGACAATGATTTTATCATCATATTTTTGATATACTTTGGTTACAAAATCAGGGAAACGAAAATATTCTACAGTAATAAATTGATATTTTTGAGCATTAATGATCAATTGTGCTTTTATAAAATCTATTTGATATTCTGAAGCCGGAATTACCGTTTTGTTTTGAGTGAGTACTTTAAATAATTGCGAATTGATGCTAACAGAATCAATCTGAATAGTATCTTTTACCAAGGTAAAATTTTTAGATCTAAAATCTGTAGAACCAGTTTGCCCATAAGTTGAAAAACCTACACAAACAAAAAAGATAAAAAAGATTTTTTTGATCATAGTACACTAACGCTCTAAATGTAAAAATAGTTTAAAACAACGACTGTTGTTTAACGGGGTTTTCGTGATCTAATAACCATTTTTTTCTCCAAATTCCACCTGCATATCCTGTTAAAGATCCATCAGAGCCAATTACACGATGACACGGAATTACAATCCAAATGGGGTTTTTGCCATTTGCTGAGGCTACTGCTCTAATAGCTTTTACATCTCCAATTGCTTTTGTTTGCTCTAAATAGGTTCTTGTAGAATTGTACGGAATGTTTAATAATTCTTTCCAAACTTTTAGTTGAAATTCGGTTCCCTGTGGATTTAATTGTAAGTCAAATTCTGTTCTTGTTCCTGCAAAATATTCATCTAATTGAGAGATGCATTGTTTTAAAAATGATGGAATTTCTTTAGATGTTTCAAATGTATCATCTAAAACAGAAATGGATTGAATACCCTTTTGATCTCCAATAATTTTTGCAGTTCCAATGGGTGTTTTGTAATATATGACAGCCTTAGATTCCAAAGATGTCTTTTGAGTTTTGAGTAGTGATTTTTGCAATTTCTTCAAGGGGAATTTGATAAATAGATGCTAACTTTTCAACAACTTGGGTTATATAACTACTCTCGTTTCGTTTTCCTCTATAAGGTGTAGGTGCTAAATAGGGCGAATCGGTTTCTAACACAATATGTTTGATATTTATTTGATCAAGAAATTGATCTATTTTTCCGTTTTTAAAAGTTACCACACCACCAATTCCTAATTTCATTTTGCATGAAATGGCTTTTTGTGCTTGTTCTAAAGTTCCTGTAAAACAATGAAAAATTCCGAATAAATCATCGCCTTTTTCAGTTTCTAAGACCTCGAAAATCTCATCAAAAGCATCCCTGCAATGAATAACTATGGGTAGTTTTTTTTCTTTTGCCCATTGTATTTGTGTTCTAAAAGCTTCTTGTTGTTGGGCTAAAAAACTTTTGTCCCAGTACAAATCAATTCCGATTTCTCCAATGGCGTAAAAAGAGCGTTTATCAATCCATTTTTTTACATGTGCCAATTCTTCTTTGTAATTTTCTTTGACGGATGTTGGATGCAATCCCATCATTAAAAAGACATCTTTAGGATATTCTGATTCTAAATTAAACATGCTTTCTGTATAAGAAGAATCAATTGCAGGAATAAAAAAACGAGAAACTCCAGCTTCTTTAGCTCTAGTCATCATTTCATTTCTGTCTTCATCAAATTGTTCAGAATATAAATGTGTATGAGTATCAGTAATCATTAAAAATGTATTTTAGCAATCACAAAAGTAGGGTTAAATGACAAGTCTTAAAAAAGTATTGCAAAAAAAGAAGTATATTAAAATTAAGTTGAAAAGGATAGCTACAAATCATTTGGAGTTGAATGCTAAGATAAACGGAATTAAAGGTCGGTTTATTTTAGATACAGGTGCTTCTAATTCTTGTGTAGATCTAGATTTGATAGCATATTTTAACTTGCATGCAGAAGAATCTGAGACAAAAGCAGCTGGAGCAGGAGCTACAGATATGGAAACGCAAAAATCTACAGACAATACGTTGCAAATTGGTAACTGGAAAACGAATAAAAGTCACCTGGTTTTGTTTGATATGACTCATGTAAATACAGCATTGACACAACACAATGCAAAAGAAGTTCATGGAATCATTGGTGCAGATATTTTAGAAATGGGCAGTGCAATTATTGATTATAACACTTTGGTGTTGTATTTAAAAAAAGAACCTCTTTTTAAAAGTAAAACGGTATTTAAAGAAGATAAAATGGAACTTCCTTTTTAATTTTTTTAAAAAAATAAATGTATTTAAAGCACCTTATTTTGCTGGTTTTTAATTAGCTAAATCAGATTTTTCTACACTCAATTGTACATGACTACTGTTACAATTTTATTTTATTCTCGTCTTTAGAGTATAACATTAAAATTTAAAATCATGAAATTAGCATCACATCCACGAGTCATCGAAAGAGGAATTTTAACTTCTGCTTATAAGCAAGAAATTAAACAGAACATTAGTGAAATGAAGAGAAAATCTTTATCTCAAATTAAATCTTCAATCTTAAATAGTCACGAGAAACTTCAAAGTAAAACAGGGACAGTTTTACAATTATCATTCTTTGCCATTATCTTGGTAGTTATCCTATTATAATAGAAAAATCTCACCTTTAGCAAAGTGAGATTTTAATGCGGATAAGAAGTTGCTATTTAACTTAACACTTCTTTTATTCTTTTGATTGCTTCTTTTAGTTGTTCTACAGATGCAGCATACGATAAACGTACACAGTTTGGAGCTCCAAAAGCTTCACCAGTTACTGTTGCAACGTTTGCTTCTTCTAATAAGAACATAGAAAAATCGTTTGCAGTTTGTATTGTTTTTCCTTTAATTTTTTTTCCAAAAAAGGCAGAAACATCTGGAAAAACATAAAACGCTCCAGCAGGAATATTTAATTTAAACCCGTCAATTTCTCTAAGTAGTTCAAGAACCATGTCTCTACGTTTTTGAAACTCATCAACCATAAACTGAACTTTAGAAACCGGAGCTAATACCGCTGTAATAGCAGCTCTTTGCGCAATACAAGGCGTTCCTGAAGTAATTTGTCCTTGCATTTTTGTACAAGCTTTAGCAATCCATTCTGGAGCACCAATATAACCAACTCTCCAACCAGTCATTGCAAATGCTTTTGCCAAACCATTCACTGTAATTGTTCTGTCGTACATGTTTTCAATAGCAGCAAAACTAAACGGTTTTGATCCATAATTGATATGCTCATAAATTTCATCAGATAAAATAAAGATCTGTGGATGTTTTTCTAACACTTTTGCCAACGCTCTGTATTCTTGTTCGGTATAAATAGTTCCGCTAGGATTATTTGGCGAATTAAAGAATATCATCTTTGTTTTTGGAGTAATCGAAGCTTCTAATTGTGCTGGAGTTATTTTAAAGTCTGTTTCAATAGTAGAAGGTATTTCTATGAAATTTGCTTCACATAAAGTAGCGATTGCAGAATAGCTTACCCAATAAGGGGCGGGCAATAAAACATCATCACCAGGATTTAATAACACCTGTGCAACATTGGCAATAGATTGTTTAGCACCGGTAGAAACTACAATTTGATTTGGTGCATATTCTAAATCGTTATCGCGTTTAAATTTTACACAGATAGCTTCTTTTAATTCTACATATCCATCAACTGGAGTATAAGAATTGTAATTCTGATTGATTGCTTCAATAGCAGCATCTTTAATGAAATCTGGAGTATTAAAATCTGGTTCACCCAAACTTAAACTAATAATATCTTTTCCTGCTAACTTTAATTCTCTTGCTTTAGCAGCCATTGCCAAAGTTTCTGAAACAGGTAAGCTGTTAATTCTGTCTGATAAAGGATGTGACATTCTATAATTCTGAGGCTAGTTTTGTTATGCGACTACATGTGGGTGTTTTCCCAAATTTCCTAAATGTTTAAAATGCTCTATAATAGCTCTTCTAGTAGTTTGGTATTCGTTATAAGGTAAATTAAATTCCTTTGCTGTTTCCTTAACTATTTTAGCTAATTTATCATAATGAACATGAGAAATATTCGGAAAAATATGATGCTCTACTTGATGATTTAATCCACCAGTATAAAAATTTACAATCCAGTTGCTAGGCGCAAAATTAGATGTAGTATACAATTGATGTACCGCCCAAGTATGTTCTAAATTTCCATCTTTATCTGGCACAGGCATTGTTGTTTTAGGAACAATATGTGCTAATTGAAATACCAAGCTTAAAATCATTCCAGCTGTATAATGCATTACAAAAAACCCGATAATAACTTTCCACCACGCAATGTCTAAAACCAAAAGAGGTAATACAATCCAAAGTGCATAATACACAACTTTAGAGATGATCAATTTAGTCCATTCTACTTTAGGGTTTGGAAATTTACCATAAGATAATTTACGCTTTAAATAGTTGCGCATTTGTTTAATGTCTGTCGTTATTGCCCAGTTGATAGTCAACAATCCATATAAGAAAATTGAATAATATTTTTGGAATTTATGAATAGGAAACCATTTGGCATGTTGTGAAAAACGAATGATTCTACCTGCATCTATATCTTCATCATGATCTTTTACATTGGTAAATGTATGGTGTAGTACATTGTGTTGCACTTTCCAATTGTACACATTTCCAGCAAGAATATAAATACTACTTCCCATCAATTTGTTTACCCATTTTTTGCTAGAAAAAGACTCATGATTGCTATCATGCATTACGTTCATTCCAACTCCTGCCATCCCAATTCCTGTAACAACCATTAGAAGAGCCATTACCCATTGTGGCATAGAAACAGTTAAGATTAAAATAAAAGGAACTAAGAATAGCGAAAACATAATAATTGCTTTTGAATATAATTTCCAATTCCCAGTACGTTTAATATTGTTTTCTTTAAAATATGAATTGACACGTTTGTTTAACGTTCTAAAAAATTTAGCTTTATCAATTCTTGAAAAATTTATGGTTTTCATGTAGTTGTTTATTTGTAATCTACAAAAATATGCTTTTTGTTTTTTGTTTATATGATAAACGTCAGTTTTTGTTGCCAATTGTTTGTTAACAAATCACTATTTTTGCGCAATAACCCTTTTTTATGGAAATCATTCAAAAATACTTTCCCAATTTAACTGAAATTCAATTGGAGCAATTTACAAAATTGCAGGAATTATACAAAGATTGGAACCTGAAAATCAATGTAGTTTCTCGAAAAGACATAGACGAATTGTATTTGCGACATGTATTACATTCATTAGGGATTGCAAAAGTAATTTCTTTTAAACCCGGTTCTAAAGTGATGGATGTTGGAACGGGTGGTGGATTTCCAGGAATTCCATTGGCGATTTTATTTCCAGAAACGCAGTTTCATTTGGTAGATTCTATTGGTAAAAAAATAAAAGTGGTTGATGAAGTGGTTGCAGGGTTGGGTTTAGAAAATGTAAAAACAACTCACGGAAGAGTTGAAGAAGTTAAAGAACAATACGATTTTATTATAAGTAGAGCAGTAGCACAAATGGAAACTTTTGTACGTTGGACAAAAGGTAAAATTCTTAAAAATCAACAGCACGATTTAAAAAACGGAATCTTATATTTAAAAGGGGGCGATTTGTCTGAAGAATTAGCATTGTATACTTCTGCAACCATTTACGATTTACCAAACTACTTTGAAGAAGACTTTTTTGAAACCAAAAAAGTAGTGCATTTACCCATGAAATTTAAAGGGTAAAATTAGTGTTTCGCTAACGTGTTTGTATAAGATTAGTTGCGTGTTCTAATCACTAAATTTAGCAAATAAATCACAGGTAGAAAGCCCGCTAGGACTTTCGTAAATAGGCTAATACCAGCAATTAATTTTATACGGTGTTAGGCAAAGTATTTTTTTCATATTTATTATGGATTATTATTATTGCCAATCCAAACAGAACAGCTACTACAATTAAAATTGTACTAATTAATCCGCTTACTCCGAATGACATACGAATTAAAATCGTTGAAACTACAAATCCGGAATTTCTAATTATTTTGTGAAATTTATCGGTGTAAAAGAAGGAAATTAACAGAAGAACGACATCCACTAATATTAGTACAGTAAAAAATTCATCAAAGAATAAATTATTAATTGTTTCAAAACTAGGTAGGTCATTAGAAGCAAGAGAAACATCTGAAGTCCAATTCAAAAGTGTAACTAAAGCCATCATAAAAAAAATCGGAACCAGAGCAACGGCAATTATTTTCTTTCTATGTATGAATCTTTCAATTTTTAGTTTATTGTCCTTTTGTTGCGTTGATTTTTGCATTCCTTGTTTTTGAAACTGAAAAATCAGATAGAAAAGAATAACTGATGCCAAGATATCATAGGTGAATTGCAAATCTCCTTTTATTTGAAACCAATCTGATGACAGTTCAAGAGCAGATAAATCTTTAAATAATTTTCGGATAATTATAAGAGTTATAATTTCATACTGTTTAGTTATGTAGGTGGTAAATGACTTTGGTAAATAATAGATTAATAAGTAAACTTCATAAACAAGTATAAATGAGAATGGTGTGTAAATTGCAGATATTGGATTTTTAAATAATTCCGATTCTAAAGACAAATTTACTATACCGAATTTTGACAAGTAAATTAAAATTAAGTGGATGAAAAAGCCAAATAACGCAACATAGAGTATTGTTTTTTCAATCCGCCTTTTGGCGCACTCAGATAGAAAAATTTTGTAAAGTTTATTTAATAAATTCATATTCTATTAAGTCTGATATATTTTGCCTAATGTAAAGAATATGGTTCCGTTTTAATGAACTATATTCAGAGTTAGCGAAGTTATCGAAAATGGAGTTTAGAAACAAACTTAATTAGTTTGGCAACAATACTTTTCCGCTTAACACTGTTTTCAATTGTTGGTTTTCTCTAGCCACTTTTCCGTTTACCAAAACCATGTCAAATCCTTGAGCTAGTTGGTGTGGGTTTACATACGTGGCAGTTGCTTTTACATTCTTTGGATCAAAAATTAGTATGTCAGCTTTTTTCCCAACTTGTAAAACGCCTCTATCTTTTAATTGTAAAATATCAGCAGCATAAGAAGTCATTTTTTGCACAGCTTTTTCTAAACTTAAAAGGCTGTCTTGTACAACATAATTTTCAATCACTTTTGCAAAAGTTCCATGTCCACGTGGATGAAAACCTGTTTTACTTCCATCAGAACAAATACCTACTAAATCGTCTTGTATTAAGGTTTCTTGCAATTCTTTATTCATTACAAAATAAGCTGCAGAGGACCCTTGTGGACCCAAATCTTCTACGACGAATTTTTCAAAGGGTTTGTTTTTTGAAGCCGCAGCTTCGGCCAAGGTTTTTCCGGTATATGGAACTGTACCTAACAATGTAGCTTCTGGCCCATTTCGCAAATTCACTTTATTTCTAATAAAAGTTTCTAGTTCTTTTTTTCTATCACGTTTTGCAATGGCAAATTGCTTTGCGGTTTTAGACCAATCCGGAAAAACAATTGAAATTCCTGTATAACTTGCCATATACGGATACACATCAGCAGTAAGTGCTACTCCAGATTTTCTAATTTCTTTAATGCTATCTAAAATTGCTAATGCACGCTGAGCACCTTTTCCATATACCGATTTTAAGTGGGCAATATGTACTCTGGCATGTTTTCCTTGTTTGGCTAATTCGTTGATAGATTTTATGAGTTCATCATCATCTTCATTTCGCATATGACTCATAATAATTTTATCTTGTTCTCGTACAATTTTTGCCAATGCCATCAATTCACTTTCTTCTGCGTATAATCCTGGAGCATATTCTAAACCAGTTGAGAGTCCAAAACTGTATGTTAATTGTTCTTTTAAAATGCTTTTTAGACTTTCTAATTCAGTAGCAGAAATTTTACTTTTTACACCAATATCCGCAAGATTTCGTAAGGTTCCATGTCCAACAAACTCCATGATGTTAACCCCTAAATTCTGCTGACTAACAGAATTTAAATAGGCTTTTAAATCTTTCACATTTGCACTAGAGCCATCTTGTCCCAATACAATACTGGTAACTCCCATTGCTAAAAAATTTTCAAAATCTGGAGTTTTTAACGGATTTCCATGCGCATGTAAATCGATAAAACCCGGACTCACAAATTTCCCTTTAGCGTCTATTGTTTTACCAATTTTTAAATTAGGATTTTGAATGTTGCCAATATAAACGATACTATCTCCATTAATGTAAATGGATGAATTGTAGGCTTTTTCACCAGTTCCGTCTAAAATTTTACCATTAATAATGGCAATGTCTACAGAGTTAATTGTAGGTTCAGTTTTACAACTTGAAAACTGAAATACAACGAATACTATTACTAGAAATGATGTTATTTTTTTCAAAGTAGCATAATTTAAATCCTCGAAATATGTTATTTCGAGGATTAATTTTTAATTGTTTTTTGTTGGTCTAGAAAATTGCGGAGGTGTTATGTCTTTTTTACCTTTTAATTGAGACAATAACTCTTTAACAGCTCTTTCTAACTGTGGGTCTATTCCTTGTTCTAATGATTTAGCATCTTGCCTTACTGCAATATCTGGTGCAACTCCTTTGTTTTCTGCAACCCAAGTATTTGTTGCTGGATCAAATACGGCATTGTCTGGAGCCGTTAAAGAACCACCATCAATCAAACTGTAATGTGTAGAAGATTTTACCAATCCACCCCAAGTTGTAGCTCCAATTAACAATCCAGCTTTTTGTTGTCTAAACACCCATGGGAAAAAATCTCCTCCAGAACCAGCAAGTTCGTTAATCAACAATACTTTTGGTCCCATAACCCCTGCTGGTAAACGCATTGGTTTTCCATTCGGAACTTCATTGGTTAGTGCTGCTCTTGGTTTACGAGTCATTAGATCTACCATATAGTCATCTAATAATCCACCACCATTAAAACGCTCATCAATTACAGCTCCTTCTTTATCTTGTTGTGCAAAATAATATCGATTGAATGATACAAATCCCGGTCCACCCGTGTTTGGCACCCAAACATATCCTAATCTTCCGCCTGATAATTTATCAACCATTCTTCTATTGTCTTCTACCCATGTTCTTTGACGTAACGAATTTTCGCTTCTAATAGGTTTTACAATTTCTTTCCAAGCACCTTCAAAAGAGGGCTTAGAGTTGATATGAAGTGTGGTTTGTTTGCCTGTTGTGCCATCTAAATATTTATAAATATTGTCTTTATCCGTAATTTCTTGATTGTTGATTCCTACTAAATAATGTCCAGCTTTGATGTTCATTCCAGGTTGATCTAAAGGACCATTTAATCCTGGATTCCAACTTTCAGAAGTATAAATTCTTTTGATTTGCCATTTGCCTTGTCTTGCAGTGAAATCAGCGCCTAACAATCCGCCTTTTGCTCTGTCTATTGTTGGAAAATCTCCACCACCAACAAAACTATGACCAACAGATAATTCACCGTTTACTTGATCTAAAATATAGTTTAAGTCGGCTCTGTGTTTTACAAACGGAATTAATGGAGCGTAACGTTTATACACTTTGTTCCAATCTCTACCGTGCATTCCTGGGTCATAAAAATAATCACGTTCGTAACGCCAAGCTTCTTCAAACATTTGGTTCCATTCGCTAATTCTGTTTAGCTTCATGTTAAAATCTAATTTCAATGTTTTTGCCGCTTTTGCATTTGGTCCAGAAGTGTTTGCAACCTTCCAAGTTCTACCAGCTCTTACAACCATGTGTTTTCCATTGGTTGAAATAGCAGAAACTCTTAATCCTTTTCCAAATTCTACAGCTTTTAATTTCTTTAAATCAAATTTATGTAGGGTTGCCCCTTCACTAATAAATGCAAATCCACTTTGACCAGCAATAATACTGTTGTAATTACCTCTTAGTGGTAACGCCATTATTCTACGAGCTATTCCATCAAAATCAATAACCACTTTTTTAGTTGCTGGTTTTTTGCTTTTTGCTTTGTCGTCTTTCTTGTCTTCTGATTTTTCTTCTTTTACTTTTTCTTCATCACTCTTTGGTTTAAAAGGCGAGTCGTCTTTTTTTGTAAGATTGATCACATAGGCTGCATAATTTGGTCTAGCTGTCATAGAGCTAGTATTTGCCCATCCCGAGCGCAATGCTACATCTGTACTTGCAAGAAAATACATGTGTTTGTGATCTAAATCCCAAGCAGGAGAAAATGAATCTGCAAAAGGATCTGTAATTGCTGTAACTTTAGTTGATTCTAATGACCAAACTTTAATTTGTTTTAGGCCATTATCTCCGGCTTTAGCATAAGCTAACCAGTTTGAATCTGGAGCCCAAGTAATACCCATTCTTCCACGTTCTAAGTTAGTACCAGCATTATCAATAGTTTGTATCGATTTTTTTTCTAAGTTGATCACTCTAATACGGGTGTCATCATCTACAAAAGCAATGTGTTTTCCGTCTGGAGACCATGTTGGCTCCCAAGCCATTTTAGAGATGCCAATAGAAATAACATCTGTTTTTGCTGTTCCATCTTGATTGGTAATATGCAATGCATAATTTTTTCCGTTTGCATCAGAAAACCATGCAATTTTATCTCCTTTTGGAGACCAAATTGGGGCTCTGTCTGCAGTACCAGAAGTTTGTGTTATGTTTCTAGAATCACCAAATTCAACTGGAGCTGTAAAGATGTCTCCACGAGATGCCATTACCACTCTTTTTCCATTAGGAGAAATGCTAGCAAAGTCTACTCTATCATTTACGTTTTCCCATTTGGTTGCTGTCCAAGGAAAATCTCCTTTCACAGAAACTTTTAATCGTTTTGTTTTATTGTTTTTTAAGTCTAGTGTATGTAAATAACCATCTTGTTCAAAAATCAAGGTGTTTTTATATCCACTTAAAGATTTTACTGCGGTTCCGTTAAACTTAGTTATTTGGTTTAGTGCTTTTGTTTTGGTATTGTATGCCCAAACATTTGAGGTGTGAGTTCTGTCTGAAAGGAAATATACCACATCATCTAACCAGATAGGATGTCTGTCGGTAGTTTTATTATTTGGAATTAATGTTTCGTCTAATGTTTTTAAATCTACAATAATAAGCGGTGTATTTTGTCCACCACGATAGTCTCTCCATTCAACATCCCAACGTCGCATTCTATCAATAACCAATTGTTTTCCATTTGGAGAATAAGATCCAGAAGTTGCCCATTGTTCCATTATTTTTGTAGCTGGACCACCATCAACAGAAACTGTATACAATCTATCAAAAGAAGAAGGTGCGGTATCTCTAGTTGAAGCAAACAAAACATGCTTACCGTCATTTGTCCAACCGCTAGCAACATCCGGACTTGTATGCCACGTGAGTCTTGTTGACTCTCCGCCATTAACAGAAACAACATATACCGCAGAAGAACCACTTCTGTTTGATGTAAAAGCAATCCATTTTCCATCAGGAGAAAAATGAGGAGTACTTTCCATAGCTGGAGTACTTGTTAATCTTTTGGTAATGTTGTTAGATAAATTGGTTGTCCAAATATCTCCACCATAAGCAAATGCGATTTGATTTTCATGCATGGTTGGTTGTCTAAGCAATCTTGTTTCTTGAGCGAAGGTATTGCTTGACAGAAATAAGGCAATGAAGAATAATAAAAACGAAATGCTTTTAAAAAGTATTGATTTTTTCAGGTGAATTAAATTTTTCATGAGATGTTGTTTAGTTATTACTTTGGCAATTTATGATTTTTCAGAAAGATCTTTTACAGCTGCAACAAATCTATCTAATTCAGATATTTTGGTGTATACATGTGGTGTAATCCGCATGCCTGTATATTTTCCGTGCCTGTCTGCTTTACTTGAGGTATGTATATGATAATCGTTCATCAATCTTTTTCCGATGTCTCCTAGTTTCATGTTTTTTAGAGAAAAGGCTCCTAGTGCTCCAGAAAATTCTTGACTAAAAGAAGTTTGTACAATTACATTTGGAAATTTTGCTACTTTTTCCATCCAGTAATTTTTAAGGTAAAAAAGACGGTCTTGTTTTCTTTTTGAGCCAATAGTTTCATGGAATTCTATAGCTCTCGCAATGCTTAATTCTGCAGGTAACATTCTTGTTCCTATAGTTTCAAATTTACGAATGTCATCACTTTGAGGATCTACAAAAGGGAATAGCTGCCAGGTAGAAGCGATTCTGTTTTTCTTCACATATAAAAGTCCATTTCCAAAAGGAGCACAAAGCCACTTATGAAGACTGGCACCATAATAATCACAATTTAAATCTGAAATATTAAAGTCGAGATGCGCAAAAGCATGAGCTCCATCTACAATGACTAGAATATTCGGATTTTTCTTCTTAACAGCGTCTGCAATAGCACGAACAGGCATGATATTTCCATTCAAATTATTGACATGTGTTATCATTACTGCTTTCGTTTTTGAAGTAACAGCTTCTGTGTATTTTTTTACTATTAGATCAGTATTCTCAATTGGCAATGAAAAAGAAATGTAATTTAAGACAATTCCGTGACGCTTCTGTCTTTGATCCCATGTACGCATTACAGTAGAATAATCTTGTTCTGTAAGAACTACTTCATCCCCTTTTTGTAAATCTATACCCCATATCACGGTATTCATTGCTTCTGTAGTATTACGATTAATAGCAATTTCATCTGCAGAACATCCAGCTAAGTCAGCAAGTTTTTCACGAACTGATTCCATTTTGCCTTGACTACTCCACATAAATCGCGAAGGAGTTTCGTTAAACATTCTATTGGTATATTCAAACATTTCCTGGACAACCTTTGGTTGCGGACTAACCCCACCATTGTTTAAATTTGAGATTGTTGCGGATACGGTATATGAGTTTTGTACCCATTTCCAAAGCATCTCATCATTCGTAATTGTAGGCAGCTTACGAACTAATTCTTCAGGAAAGCTTCTTCCTTGCAGTAAATAGGGCGATAATAATGTAGCGGCACTTAAAACACCTGCTTTTTTGAAAAAAGCTCTGCGATCTTTGTTTGAACTCATTGGTTATTGTTTAATTTTTTCTTTCGTGTTATTTAATAATACTGGTGCTCCAAAACCTAATTCATTTAGTCTGTCTAATTGAGTTTCTGCATCTCCAACAAAAAGCCAAATCATTTTATTTGGATCTATATATTTTTTGGACAATTCTTGAATTCTTTCAATGGTCATTTCATTCACAACTTTCTCTCTATCTTTTATGTAATTAGAGCTAAATCCGTAGGCACTCATGTTTTGCAACATATTTAATTTAGCGCCCATCGTTTCAAATCTACGCGCGTTACTTTTAATTAAAAAACCTTTGGTAGTTGCCAAATCTTTTTCAGAAAAATTAGTAGGATAGTCTGTGATTATCTTTTTAACCAATTGTGCAGATTCTAAGGTAACATTTGTTCTAACTCTGCTAGAAATAGTAAACGGACCCGCTGCTTTTGTCCCAGAAAAACCAGAGCCAATTCCGTAAGTGTATCCTTTTCCCTCTCTTAATTCTTGAGTTAATTGAGAAGCAAAACCACCACCACCAAGAATATAATTCATTACCGTTGCAGGATAAAAATCTGTATCTGTAGCAGCCAGAGCAGGAGCTCCGAAATTAATTACTGATTGTTTTGCATTCGGAACATCGTAAAAATAAACAGTAGGTTTATTTGGTGCTTCTGGTGTCTTGTATACTGGAATGTTTACTTCTTTTGACGCCCATTTTGACTCTAAATTAGACAAAGAAGCGATGACTTTTTCTTTACCAATATCACCAACAACATGCATTTTTGCAACCGATGGTGAAATATAATTTGTATAAAATAACTTTAAGTCATCTAGCGTAATATTGCCAACAGATTCTATAGTTCCTAAAATGTTTTTTGAACGAATATTCTCTTTTCCATAAATCAATTCGTTATACACATTGCTAGCAATTGTTGTGGGACTTGCTTTTTGTTGGCGTAAATTACCAACCACAGATTTTTTAAGTAATTCAAACTCTGTTGCATCCCAACGTGGTTCTAAAAGCATTTCTTCCACTAAAGCTAGTGTTTTATCATAGTTCTTTGCTAAAGTAGTTACGCCAATTGTAATATCTTCTTTGGATGTAGAGATTCTAATTGATGCACCCAGTTCTTGAATAGCTTCTTCTAGTTGAGCCACAGTTTTATTTTTTGTACCTCTATTCATTAAGCTAGCCGTTAAGTTTGCTACACCTAATTTGTCGATTTTTTCTAATAATTGACCGCCATCGATTACTAAATTGAATCGAACTAAAGGGACTTCACTATTTTCTATACCAAATACTTTAATTCCGTTTGATAAATAATCTTCCCAAACGTTAGGAACTGATAATTCAGGAGATTTTCCGTAAGGAGGTTCTGTTGCTCTATCTATTTTTGATGGAGTCTTTTCATATTTTGCAGCTATTTTAGGGTCGAATTTTTCTTCAGCCCCTTGAATAATTTTCTCTTCTTTGATAATAGCTTCATTAGAATCTTTGATGGCTAATTTTGCCATTCCTTTAGGAACAAAGCTAGTTGCAATAAAGTTTTTGTTTTTAATATAAGTGTTATAAACGCGCATTACGTCTTCTTTTGTAACACCCAGCGTATAATTGATTTCTTTATTGATAAACCCAGGGTCATTTGCATAGGTATTAAAAGAAGCTAAATTGGTTCCTTTTCCTAATACACTTGATAAACTGTTGTAAAAACGAGTTTCCAACCCTGCTTTAATTCTGTTTAAATCTTTGTTAGAAATGCCTTCTTTTTCAAATTTTTCAAATGCTTTTTTGATTCCATTATACACTTCATTTAAATCGACATTTGCAAAACCACGAACACTCAATTGCATTTGCCCAGCTATTTCAGCTGAACGATTATACATAAATGTTGATGAAGTTAATTTTAAATCATCAACCAAAACTTGATTTAAGGGTGCTTTTTTTCCTTGTGATAAGTATTGTGTTAAAATATCTAAAGCGTATGAATCTTTTTGATACAATTCTACTGTTGGCCAAGCTAACGTTAACATAGGTAATCTTGCAAAGTTGTCTTCGTAGAACAAGTACTTTGTTTCTTTTACTATACCAGGTCTTTTTTCTAAAGGTGTAATTTCTTCTCCTCTCGGAATTTCTTCAAAATATTTTTGCACCCATTTTTTTGCTTGCACTGGATCAAAATCTCCAGATAAAACCAAGGTTGCATTGTTAGGTACATACCATTTTCTAAAGAATGTTTTTACGTCTTCTAAAGTTGCGTTTTGTAAATCTTCTAAAGAACCTATTACTTGCCAATTGTAGGGATGATCTTTAGGATATAAGTTACGATCAATGATTACTTGATTATGACCATAAGGTCTGTTGTCATAACTTTGTCTTTTTTCGTTTTTTACAACTTGTTTTTCTTTTGCCAAAACAGGATCTGTAACGGTATTGATAAACCAACCTAATTTATCTGCTTCTGCCCAAATCATTTTTTCTAAGGCATCATTTGGCACCGTTTGTAAGTAATTTGTTCTATCTCTAGAAGTTGAGCCATTTGCTCCAGAGCCACCAATTCTGGCACTCATTTTATCCAAACCACCTTTTCCTAAGTTTTCTGATTCTAAGAATAATAAATGTTCAAATAAATGAGCAAAACCTGTTCTTCCTTCAATTTCTCTTGCCGATCCAACATGTGCCATTAATTCTACTGCAACAACAGGATCAGATTTGTCTACATGCATGACAACTTGTAATCCGTTTGCTAATTCAAATTTTTCAAAAGGAACATTAAGTGAAGTTTCTTTTTCTTCGGTATTGCAAGCAATTAATACAATTGCAAAGGCAAAAAGCAATATTTTTTTAGTCATTATATTTTTGTTATTTATTTTTTAAGAACGTTAAATATACAAAATATTGAGTTTCAATACTATTTTAGAAATATGAGTATTGGGTACATAAAAAAACCTCATCAGAATTTGATGAGGTTTTGTATTGAATGATATTTAATTATTATCCTAAGAAAGGATATTTATAATCTGTAGGTGTTACAAAAGTCTCTTTAATTAAACGAACCGAAGTCCAACGCAACAAGTTCTGTGCAGAACCAGCTTTGTCATTTGTTCCAGAAGCTCTTGCTCCTCCAAATGGTTGTTGTCCTACCACAGCTCCTGTTGGCTTGTCGTTTATGTAGAAGTTTCCAGCAGCGTTTTCTAATGCTTTAGAAGCTTTTTCTACAATATATCTATCAGTTGAAAAAATTGCTCCTGTTAATGCATATTCTGTAGATTCATCTACTAATTTTAATGAAGCTTCCCATTCTGCATCTACGTAAATGTAAATTGTCATCACAGGGCCAAATAGCTCAGTGCACATTGTTTTGTAGGTTGGAGATTTTGCAACAATTACAGTTGGTTCAATAAAGTATCCAACAGATTTATCATGACCACCTCCAATAATAATTTCTGCATCTGCATCGGTTTTTGCAGCGTCTAAGAAACTTGCAATTTTATCAAAAGAACCTTCATGAATCACTGCATTTATATAGTTAGAAGGATCTTCTGGAGAGCCCATTTTCAATTCGTTTGCTTGAGCAATTAAATGTTTCTTAACATCATTCCAAATTGAAGCAGGAATATACGCTCTTGAAGCCGCAGAACATTTTTGCCCTTGATATTCAAAAGAACCTCTAGTAATAGCTGTTGCTACCTGTAAAGGATTTGAAGAGTTGTGTGCCCAGATAAAATCTTTTCCGCCAGTTTCTCCAACAATTCTAGGATATGTTTTGTATTTATTGATGTTATTTCCAATTTGTTTCCATAAATGTTTGAAAACATTTGTAGATCCAGTAAAGTGCAATCCAGAGAAATCTGGAGAAGACAATACCGTATCAGTAATCATAACCGGATCACCATACACTACATTGATTACACCGTCTGGTAAACCAGCTTCTTTAAATAAATCTACAATTACTTGCGCAGAATATGCTTGATGATCAGAGGGTTTCCAAACAACAACATTTCCCATTAATGCTGCAGCTGCTGGTAAATTAGCAGCAATAGAAGTAAAGTTAAATGGTGTAATTGCGTATACAAAACCTTCTAACGGTCTGTATTCAACTCTGTTCCATATACCTGGTGCTGAATCTGGTTGGTCTTTAAAAATATCCGTCATGTATTGTACATTAAAACGGAAGAAATCAATCATTTCACAAGCCGCATCAATTTCTGCTTGATGTACGTTTTTAGATTGTGCTATCATCGTAGCCGCATTCATTTTTGCTCTGTATGGTCCAGCTAATAATTCAGCAGCCTTTAAGAAAATAGAGGCTCTTTCCATCCAGCTTACGCTAGACCAAGCTTCTCTTGCAGCTAAAGCAGTAGAAATTGCAGCATCTACATGAGATTTATCTGCAATATGATATTGACCAACAATGTGTTTATGATCGTGTGGCGGAGTAATATTTTTAGTGTTTCCAGTTCTAACTTCTTCGCCATTGATATGCATTGGCACATCAATATTGCTGTTAAACATTGTTTTGTAGGTTGCTAATAATTCTTTTCTTTCTGGAGATCCTGGAGCATATCCTTTTACGGGTTCGTTTACTGCTGTTGGAACTTTAAAAAATCCTCTTGCCATTTTGTGTGATTTTAAGTATTTATCTACTAATTTTGAAGTGCAAAGTTACAACTTATTTTTAGTTTTATGAACTCGATTGGCGGTTGTAAATTATCGAAAACAAATACTATTTATGTGTACAGTTACCTATTTACCAATTGGAGAGGCTGATTTTATATTGACTTCTAATAGAGATGAGCAACCTTCTAGAAAAACAATTGAACCAAAAGAATATTTCGAAGATGGTGTGAAGCTCACGTATCCAAAAGATGAATTAGCAGGAGGAACGTGGATTGGTTTAAGTGATAAAAACAGATTGGTGTGTTTGTTAAATGGTGGTTTTGAAACCTATAAACGTGAAGCTTCTTATAAAATGAGTAGAGGAATTATTGTAAAGGCCATTTTAAAGTCAGATGATTTTAAAGGGTATATCAACAATTTTGATTTTATAGGAATAGAACCTTTTACCATAGTGTTGTTAGATTGGAACACCGAGTTAAAGGCTTATGAATTAGTTTGGGATGGAACAGAAAAGCATTTCTCTGAATTAAAACAAGAACCAAAAATCTGGTCTTCTTCAACATTATATACACAGCAAGAAAAATCATTAAGGAAAAAGTGGTTTGCTGATTGGTTAGAAAATCAATCGGAGTTTACACAAGAAGAAGTTTTAAAATTTCATTACAATTCAGAAATTGGAACTCCAGAAAACTCCATAAAAATGAAACGTAGTTATGTAGAAACGGTTAGTGTAACTTCTATTAAAAAATCAAGTCAAGAAATTGCAATGAACTACCAAAGTTTTATTATTACAACATAAATGCTAAAATGGCAACAAGCGCAAATCCAATTGAAGAGGTTAAAGTAAAAGACATATTTATAAAGATAAATTTGAAAAATGTTTTAAAGTATCCTTGATTGTAAAACTTTTTCATTGCCAAAAACAAGTAAATTAAAAACAACAATAAAAAAATAGGAATGGCATAGCTTTGAGCACTATAATGGTTGAGCAAATAGAAAATGGTTAGCAGCAAGAAAAATACTGTTTGTGTATGAAAAACAAAAACCAAATGTTCTACATAAGTAAATTTTCTCCTTAGGTAGAAAAATTTTAAAAATAACGTAAAAATTGGGAGTAGAATAAATAAAGAAATTGACAGATAAGAAATTATTTGTTTTATCATTTCTTGTTTTTTATTGTTGTCCTTAGCAATATCATGTATTAATTTAACTCGACTATAAGAAAATCGATTCCAAAAAGTTTTTTCAACATTAAGACTGTCAAGAGCATCGTCTATTTCCATGTCTTTATTTTTATCATAAAAATCACTAAACTTATCCCAATTACCTAGTCCACTTATTTGAATTCCATTGTTCCTTCGGCTCACACCTTTGGTGTTTTTTAAATTTTTTTTATCTAGAGAGTCAGAAGCAATCGTGGGGATTTTTTTTATTATTTGAGCTCTTTCGGTTGAATCTAAATCTTTTAGTGCTTCGTTTAAGTTGGTTTTAAATTTTGTAGAAGAAGAATCTAATGCATTTTTAGCTTTCATAAAATCTGAGCTTATTGTTTCTTCTTTTACTTTACCTTTTCTAAATTCATTAAATTTATCATAACTTTCTGTGGCACCAACAATTAAAAAAAACATTACAGAAACAGTTAAATAAAAACGAAACGGATTTGCATATCGCATTCTTTTTCCATCAATATAATCTCTAGAAACTTTACCCGGTTTTATTAAAAGCGGAATAAATGTGGTCCAAAATTTAGAATCCCAAGAAATAAATCCGTTAAAAACTTCGTGAATAAAATTTTTAAAAGTGATGCGCTTATCTTTATTTGCTTGTCCACATTCTGGGCAAAATTTTTCATGTCCAGAAAATGGATGTCCACAATTAAAACATTCCGGATCTAGAACTTTAGCAAGTTTGTTATTTTTTTTTCTTTCTAACTTGTAATTTCATTAGTTAAGTAATGGTGTGGTTGTTAGTTGAAAAGTTGGAATGACTACTTGAAAAAGCGAATTTGTTTTTTTATTGATCATTTTAAAAGTCCCTTTCATTGAGCCTATATCTCCTAATAAAAAGCAATTAGATCTGTAGGTGTATTGTTCATTTGGATTTAAAATTGGTTTTTGCCCAACAACACCTTCGCCAACAACAAATTCTTTGTTGTTTAAAGCATCAGAAATCTCCCAAAAACGCTCTAATAATTGCACAACAGTATTTGATTCATTCTCAATCGTAATGAAATAACTGAATGCATTAAACGTGTTAAGATTTCTTTCTATAACTCCGTTATACTTCGTTTTTACAGAAATTTTTATACCCTTTGTAATTTGTTGTATCATACAATCGTAGAAAAGTTAGCTTATCAAATATAACAACTTTAGCTAAATAGAGAAAAATTAGAGGGTTTTTATTCTTGTGGATTTATTTTTGCAGAACCAATCCCGATAACTCTTTGGTAGTTTTCTCCAAAAGCTTTGTAATATACCAGCACTGTATATTCGTTTTCCGTTTGATAAAAAGAACCGTTTAATTCGAATGTGTTTAGTGTGTTTTTTTTATCTTTTGTTGCAAAAGTATAGTTGTAAAAACCTTGTTTTAATAAGATAGAAGTTTCATATTTTTTTGTGACGGTATTGAATGTCATTTTATTTTCTGGAGTTGTATTAAAATTATTAAAAGCTCCATAGATATATACTTCTTTGTTCTTAAGTTTAGGTGTATTTAATGAAAAATAAACTCGTGCATAATCTGCTTCAGTAGAGGGGTTGTTTCCTTCGATTGTTCTAACGACAAACTGTCCGTTGATATCTGGAAAATACGTATAAGGTTTCTCATTTCTCGGTTCTTGAGTGTACAAATAGGTGTGGTAAATATCCTTTTTTTCTACTCGAGCTATTTGAACCGTGCTATTGCGTATTTGTTTATTATCAAAATTTAAATATTCATTACCGCTCCAGAAATTAGAAGTATTGTAATGTTTATAAATTAACTGATTGTTTCTGTAAAACTGAGGTTTTAAATCAGAAATTGCTGTTTGCCAAATGTCATTTTGCAGAACGACTACTTTAATTTCTCGAGAAGGATTTCTTATTTCATTCGCATTGTAATTAATGGTAAACTGAACTGTTTGTTCTTGATTGACCTCTCTTGTGTTTCTACCTCTTACAACTGTGACTCCAACCAAAACCTTGCTTTCATAAAGAGTAAATCTTCTTTTAAAAACAACATTTTGATCGGTATCTAAAACAGAAACAAGGTAGTTTCCGCTTTTAGTTATTTTGGTGTTTTGATTTGGGATTTGAACTTTATAATGCGTGTAATTTTGTAGAGTGTTAAACGAGTTTTCGAGCTCTAATATTCTATTTTGGCTAAAGCCAATAATATATTCGTTCGTAGAAATGCTACTTGGTTTCCAATCAGAATTCATGTGTTCTATTTTATAAGAATACTCTTTTTGGTCTGCATCTAAATCGTCAAAAGAAAGCTGTAGCGTATTTCCTAAAGGAATTATTGTTGAAAAATTAGCAGTACCTAAAGGCCTGAGTTGAATGCTTTTTATGTGATTCTGAGAAAAAGTAATCATCCAAAGAGAAAGAGATAGGATCGTTAATAGTTTCTTTTTTCTCATGGAAGCATTTTTTGAGTATTAAAAGATGTTATTCATTGTAATTATACAAACGTACTAAATATTAAATTAGTAGAATTATTCATTATTTAGAATTAATATAAATAAGATATTTTGGATAAGATAAACTTTAAATAAGCTGTAGAACACTCACAAAATTTATAAATTTGCATGTTTTTTTAAGATAATTAAAAGTCATATTTACTATGTCAAAAGACATCCGTATAAAAAAAGGTTTGGACATCAAACTTGTTGGCGAAGCAGAACAAACCACAGCAGAGATTAATGTTAGTGGTGTTTATGCAATAAAGCCAGAAAACTTTCACGGAATAACACCTAAACTTACCGTTAAAATTGGAGCTGAAGTAAAAGCAGGAGATTCACTATTTTATTCAAAAAGTGATGAACGTATTTTATTTCCTTCGCCTGTTAGCGGAATAGTAGAAGATATTATTCGAGGAGAAAGAAGAAAAGTATTAGAAATTAAAATTAAAGCAGATGCTACACAGCAATTTGCAGATTTTGGTAAAAAAGAGGCAGCTAAAATGTCTGGAGAAGAAGTGAAAACACATTTACTTGCTTCAGGTTGTTGGCCATTTGTAAAACAGCGTCCGTATGATGTTGTTGCAAATCCAAATCAAGCTCCAAAAGCTATTTTTATCTCAGGGTATAATAGCGCACCATTGGCTGCAGATTTTGATTATGCTTTAAAAGGAAAAGAAGCAGAAATTCAAGAAGCTATCACTGCATTAGGTAAATTAACTGAAGGTAAAGTGCATGTTTCAATTTCTAAAGGAGCAAATTTATCTCCTTTTAATGGAGTTAAAGGTGCTGAGCTTCATGGTTTAGTTGGACCGCATCCAGTTGGAAATGTAAGTACACAAATAGCGCAAGTAAATCCAATTAACAAAGGAGAAGTTGTTTGGGTGGTTTCTGCACAAGATTTGGTAGTTATAGGAACCTTATTGCTAACAGGAAAGTTGAATACAAAAAGAACAATAGCTTTAACAGGATCTCAGTTTTCTAAGCCAAAATATGTTACTGCATATCCTGGGGCAACAATTTCTACTCTAGTTTCTGATAACTTAAATGCAGAAAATTCTAGGATAATTAGCGGAAATGTTTTGTCTGGAACTCAAGTTTCTTTAGAAGGAAACTTAGGGTATTATGACAATCAAATTACGGCTATTCCAGAAGGAGATGATTATGAATTTTTTGGATGGAACAAACCAGTTTTCAATAAAATTTCTGCATCTAGAGCATTGACCTTCTCATGGATGAATCCAAGAAAAAAATACAATTTAAATACAAACACAAACGGAGAACACAGAGCTTTTGTAGTTACAGGTTCTTATGAAGAAGTTTTTCCGTTAGATATATATCCGATGCAATTATTAAAAGCATGTATGTATAAAGATTTAGATGAAATGGAGTCTTTAGGAGCTTATGAAGTAGCGCCAGAAGATTTTGCTTTGACAGAGTTTATTTGTGTATCAAAACAACCTCATCAGAAAATCCTTAGAGAAGGATTGGACTTAATGAGAGAAGAATTAGGATAAGATTATGGGCTTTAAACAAAATTTACATAATTTAAAGGAAAAATATAAAGGGACAAAAATGGCTCCTGCATTTAATGCAATCCATACCTTTTTATATATGCCAAATGAGACCACTCACGGAGGAACTCATATCAAAGCGGCAGACGATTTAAAACGTACAATGAATATTGTAATCATGGCATTAATTCCATGTTTGTTATTCGGTATGTTTAATGCAGGATTTCAACACAACGTTGCGGTAAACGGAAACTTTACTTCAGGAATGTCTTTCTTTAGTGGAGATTTCTGGAACTTAGACAATTTATTTATTGGAGCAGTTAAGATTTTACCATTGGTAATCATTTCTTACGGAGTTGGTTTATTGGTTGAATTTATTTTTGCAGTAATTAAAGGACACGAAGTTGAAGAAGGATACTTAGTAACAGGAATGTTAGTTCCTTTAATCGTTCCTGTTGATATTCCACTTTGGATGTTATCAGTAGCGGTAATTTTCGGTGTAGTGATCGGAAAAGAAGTTTTTGGTGGAACAGGAATGAACATTTTAAATCCGGCATTAACCATTAGAGCCTTTTTATTCTTCGCGTATCCAACGTGGATGTCTGGAGATAAAGTTTGGGTAACAGGCGCTGTTGAAAAAGCAGGTACTGCCGATGCAATTTCTGGTGAAACTATTTTAGGAACTTTAGCACAAGGAAAAGAAGTTGTGTATTCTGCCTGGGATATGTTTGCAGGATTTATACCTGGTTCAGTTGGAGAAACCTCTACTTTATTAATTATAGTAGGAGCGTTATTTTTAATATTCACCAAAATTGGAAGTTGGAGAATAATGCTAAGTGCAGCACTTGGAGCGATGGCAATGGGATTGATTTTTAATCAAGTTGTAGAACAAGGATGGATTGGAGAAGGAAGTAAATTCTTTGATTTAATGAACACACCATATTGGCATCACCTATTAATAGGAGGTTTTGCATTTGGAGCTGTATACATGGCAACAGACCCTGTAACAGCATCACAAACAAATAAAGGAAAATGGATTTATGGTTTCTTAATTGGGTTTCTTTCAATTATGATTCGTGTATTCAATCCAGCATATCCAGAAGGAGTGATGTTAGCAATTCTATTAATGAATGTGTTTGCTCCAACTATTGACCATTATGTGGTTCAAGGAAATGTAAAGAGAAGATTAAAACGTGCTAAAGTTAAAACTGCCTAGTTATGAGTAAGAGAACAGATAGTAATTTATATACAGTATTATTTGCAGCTGGAATGGTATTGGTAGTAGGGTCATTATTAGCATTTTTGGCTTCTTCATTGAAACCAACTATTGATGAAAATAAACGAATCGAAAAACAGCAAAACATTTTATACGCAATGGGCGTAAATGAAAATGATGAGACAAGTGCAATCTTTGTTTCTAAAGACAAAGTTGCAGATGTGTTTTCTAAATATATTAAAGATCAATTAGTTTTGATTATTGAGAACGGAAAAGTTGTTAAAAAACAAAACCGTGAAGAATATATGGCTGAAAATAATAAACAAGAACCATATTTAATTGATATTAAAAAGCAACAAACAGCAGCTAAAGAAGGTAAAGAAAGAAGATTGCCTTTATTTGTTGGAGAGAAAGATGGTAAAACGTTTTACATCGCTCCAATTAGAGGGAAAGGTCTTTGGGATGCAGTTTGGGCATATGTAGCCATGGATGCTGATATGGTTGTTCAAGGGGCTTATTTTGATCATAAAGGAGAAACAGCAGGCTTAGGTGCAAATATCAAGCAACGTTTCTTTATGGATGATTTTATTGGAGAACATTTGATGAAAGATGGAAATTTTAAAGGAATTACAATTTCAAAATCGAACAACGATCCAAAAAACGAAGATAAAACAGATAACGAAGTAGATGCAATTGCCGGAGCAACAATTACTGGTGACGGGGTTTCAGCAATGATTAAGACAGAGTTGAAAAAATATGTATCATTCTTTAACAATTTAAAAACAAATTAATATGGGACTTTTATCAAAAAAAGACGCAGCATTAATCACAGATCCATTTGCGGATAACAACCCAATTACAATTCAGGTATTAGGTATTTGTTCTGCATTGGCAATTACTGCAGAGCTAAAAGCATCTATTGTAATGGCAATTTCTGTACTATTTGTTATGGGTGTTGGTAATGTTGTTATTTCTTTAATGAGAAACATCATTCCTTCAAAAATTAGAATTATTGCACAATTAATTGTTGTAGCAACATTGGTAATTATTGTTGATTTAGTACTAAAAGCTTTTCAATATGAATTGAGTAAGACTTTAGGAGCTTTTATTGGATTGATTATTACCAACTGTATCATTATGGGACGTTTTGAAGCATTTGCTTTGGCAAACGGGCCATGGAGATCTTTCTTAGACGGGATTGGAAATGCTTTAGGTTATGGAGTAATCTTAATCTTAGTTGGATTCTTTAGAGAGTTATTAGGTTCAGGTACTTTATTAGGTTTTCCAGTATTAGGGAATCCAATTGAAAAAACAGGATTGTATGCTTTTGGATATGAAAATAACGGATTTATGTTATTAGCACCAATGGCATTGATTGTTGTTGGAATTATTATCTGGATTCAACGTAGTAGAAACGTATCATTAATCGAGGATTAAAACCTCTTCAGTTTCTCTAATAGTATTTTGAATTAGAGAAAAGAGGAAAAAATATAAATTATGGAACATATAGAATTATTTTTCAAGTCGATTTTTATAGACAACATGGTATTTGCAACCTTCTTAGGAATGTGTTCGTATCTAGCAGTGTCTAAAAAAGTATCTACAGCTGTTGGTTTAGGAGTTGCGGTAATCTTTGTATTAGCTGTAACCGTTCCTTTAAACTGGTTGTTAGATCAATACATATTACAAGAAGGCGCATTGGTTTGGTTAGGTCCAGAGTATGCCGAGTACGATTTAAGTTTCTTATCATTTATCTTATTTATTGCAACCATTGCAACAATGGTACAATTGGTAGAAATAATTGTCGAGAAATTCTCTCCTTCTTTATACAATTCATTAGGTATTTTTTTACCACTAATTGCAGTAAACTGTGCAATTTTAGGAGGATCTTTATTTATGCAATCTCGTGAGATAGCTACTTTAGGATTGGCATTAAATTACGGAATCGGTTCTGGGATTGGATGGTTTTTAGCAATTTTAGCAATTGCTGCTATTCGTGAAAAAATCAGATACTCTAGCATTCCTGCTCCATTAAGAGGATTAGGAATTACATTTATTGTAACAGGTTTAATAAAAATTGGATTTATGAGTTTTGGAGGAATGTTAACAGGTGGTGATGAAGAGGCTCCAAAAGAACAAGTTGTTAGTTCAAAGAAAGTAGAAGATAAAGAAGACTTAAAAGCTAAAGAATTGAAGAAAAAGGAATTAGCAAATAACTCTAAAGAAATACAAGAATAATGATATTAGAGGCAAGTACATTAGGAACAATGACAGCTACAGTAGCTGCATTCTTAGTAATAACTTTGTTATTAGTTGCATTGTTATTATTTGTAAAACAAAAGTTATCTCCGTCTGGTCCAGTAAAAATTACCATCAATGGAGAGAGAACAATTGAAGTTGGTTCTGGAGGAACTTTATTATCAACTTTAGGAAACGAAAAAATATTTTTACCATCTGCTTGTGGTGGAGGTGGAACTTGTATACAATGTGAGTGTCATGTAAATGCTGGTGGAGGTGAAGCTTTACCAACAGAAACTCCTCACTTTACACGTAAAGAATTACAGCACGGAGCTCGTTTGTCTTGTCAGGTAAAAGTAAAACAAGACATGGATATTTCTATTCCAGAAGAAATCTTCGGAATTAAGAAATGGGATGCTGTTGTTGTAAGAAATTACAACGTTGCTACTTTTATTAAAGAATTTGTTGTTGAGATTCCAGAAGATATGGGGTACAAAGCAGGTGGATATATTCAAATTGAAATTCCTGCTTGTGAAATAAACTATGCTGACATGGATATTACCGCACATCCAGAAGAACACGATACCCCAGATAAGTTTGAGGCTGAATGGGATAAATTTGGTTTAAGACCCTTGGTGATGAAAAATACCGAAACTGTAGAAAGAGCGTATTCAATGGCTTCTTACCCTGCAGAAGGAAGAGAAATCATGTTAAACGTGCGTATTGCTACACCTCCTTTTGATAGAGTAAAAGGTGGATGGATGGATGTAAATCCAGGAATCGCATCTTCGTATATCTTTAACCTAAAGAAAGGTGACAAGTGTACTATTTCTGGTCCTTATGGTGAGTTCTTTATCAACGAGTCTGATGCAGAAATGTTATATGTTGGTGGTGGAGCTGGAATGGCACCAATGCGCTCGCATTTATATCACCTATTCAGAACCTTAAAGACGGGTAGAAAAGTTACCTATTGGTACGGAGGACGTTCTAAAGCAGAATTGTTTTACATAGAACACTTTAGAGCCTTAGAAAGAGATTTTCCAAATTTCAAATTCTACATTGCCTTGTCTGATCCTTTAGAGTCAGATAACTGGAAAGTAAAGAAAGATATTAATGATACAGAGGGTGATGGATTCTTAGGTTTTATTCACAATTGTGTGATTGATAATTACCTATCACATCATGAAACTCCTGAAGATTTAGAATTGTATTTCTGTGGTCCACCGTTAATGAACCAAGCGGTTCAAAAAATGGGTGAAGATTTTGGACTAGCCGATGAGAATATCAGATTTGATGACTTTGGAGGATAGATTTTTACTTGTCATTCCTGCGTAGGCAGGAATCTATAAAACAAAAAACCGATACAGAAATGCATCGGTTTTTTATTGCATAACACTGAAAATGAGCAATATAATTATATGTATGACAAACTAAAAGAAATTATCAATGAAGAAAAAATTATTATCTACGGACGTTCTTTAGGAACCGGTTTGGCAACTAAAGTAGCTTCTGTGAACAATCCTAAAATGTTGATTCTTGCTTGTCCGTATGTGAGCATGTCTAAAAATGTAAAACGCTATTTGCCTTTTATTCCTTTAGGATTGGTAATGCGCTATCAAATGCCAACCTATAAATGGATAAAGTATGTAGATTGCCCTATTAAAATTATTCATGGTACAAACGATAAAGTCATTAAATTTAAATCGAGTTTACAATTGTCTAAAGTGAAACCAAATTCAACAAAACTGTATCCAATTATAGATGGAGGTCATAAAAACTTACATAATTTTGAAAGTTATCATAGAGCCTTAGAAGAAGTTTTAAATGAAGAAAATGTTTCTAAAGTTGATAGAGCAAAAACAAGTATCGATTTTATACGATCTAAACGAAAATCAAAAAAATGAAAAAGCTACAAAAAGCAGTATTCCTTTTGCTAGCTTTAATGCTGTTACTTATGGGTTTATTACATGTATTTCAAGAGAAAATTATTTTTTTGCCAGAAGCAATAGACAAAGAATATGTGTATCAATTTCCGTTTGATTTTGAAGAAGTAAACCTTAAAACAGCAGACAATCAAACCATTAATGCTTTGCACATCAAAGCTGAAAACCCGAAAGGAGTTGTGTTGTTTTTTCATGGAAATAAAGGAAATCTAATTCGTTGGGGAGAAATCACTTCCTATTTTACGCAATTTAATTACGATGTTTTTGTTATTGATTATCGTGGATATGGAAAAAGTACTGGAGCTTTTAATGAAAAGAAAATGTATGAAGATGCGTTGTTGAGTTATGATTACGTTCGTAAATTTCACAAAGAAGAAAATATTGTTGTGTATGGTCGCTCTTTAGGTGCCACATTTGCCACAAAAGTTGCTTCAGAATACCATCCGAAACATGTTATTTTAGAAGCACCATTTTATAATTTGCATCATGCAGCAAACTTTAAGTACAAAATAATTCCGCAATTTTTATTGAGTTTTAAATTCAATTCCAATCAAATCATTTCAAAAATTAAAAGTCCGATTACCATTTTTCACGGTACAGAAGACAAAACAACACCAATAGCAGGAAGTCAGCAGTTATTTAAGTTAATTACCACCACCAAAAGAGAATTTGTTTCCCTACAAAACGGAACACACCACAACCTCAGAAGTTTTCAAAAATACACCACCACTTTAAAAGCAATTTTTGAGAACTAACATTTTTAGAAATGGTATCTTTGCCAGATAATTTATTTTTATGCAGACTACTTTTCAGGATTTAAATGTATCTACACCGCTTTTAAATGCTATTGAAGACTTAGGGTTTATACATCCAACTCCAGTTCAAGAACAAGCATTTTCTGTAGTAAGATCGGGCAAAGATGTAGTAGGAATAGCGCAAACAGGTACAGGGAAAACCTTTGCCTATATGATGCCTATTTTAAGAGATTTAAAATTCTCAGATCAAAAACACCCAAGAGTTTTAGTGCTGGTTCCTACTAGAGAATTGGTGTTGCAAGTGGTAGAAGAGATAGAAAAATTAGCAAAGTACATTTCATTACGTGTGTTGGGTGTTTATGGTGGGGCAAATATCAATGTGCAGAAAAGAGAGATTATGCAAGGCCAAGATATTGTGGTTGCAACTCCTGGGAGATTGTACGATTTAGCGTTGAGCAAAGCATTAAACATGAAATCTATTCAGAAGTTAGTCATAGATGAGGTAGATGTAATGTTAGATTTAGGATTTCGATTTCAGTTGTTAAACATATTTGATGTTTTGCCAGAACGCAGACAAAATATTATGTTTTCTGCAACCATGACAGAAGATGTAGACGAGTTGATCCAAGATTTCTTTAAATCACCTGAAAAAATTTCTATTGCAGTTAGTGGAACACCCCTAGATAATATAGCACAACAATGTTACGATGTTCCTAATTTCTTTACCAAAGTTAATTTGCTAAATCATTTTTTAAAAGATAAAGAAACCTTTACCAAGGTGTTGGTTTTTGTTGCTTTTAAGAGAACTGCAGATTTGTTGTTTAATTCTTTAGATGAATCTTTTGCAGACGAGATTTGCCTGATTCATTCTAACAAAACACAAAATTATAGAATACGCTCTATTCGTCAGTTTGATGAAGGAAAAAACAGAATCTTAGTTGCTACAGATGTAATGGCTCGTGGGTTGGATTTTGATGGCGTAAGTCATGTTATCAATTTTGATACACCTAGTTTTCCAGAAAACTATATGCATAGAATTGGTAGAACAGGTAGGGCAGAAAAAGAAGGACAATCCATTTTGTTTTCCACTCAAAAAGAACAAGAAAATAAAGAGGCTATTGAAGAATTAATGGGAATTCAAATTCCTAAAATAGCATTGCCAGAAGAAATTGAAATTTCAGAGATCTTAACTGAAGATGAAAGACCTAGAGAAGATATAGAGCGTTCTAAAAACAGGTCTGGTTTAGAATATGTTCCTGGACCAGCTTTTCATGAAAAAAGTGAAAAAAACAGTAAAACCAATCAAGGTGGTTCTTACCGAAGAGAAATTGCTAATAAATACAAGAAGCCAAAAACTCGAGGCGATAAAAATTACAACAAGCGAAATAAAAAATAGCAATGCAGGTTTTAACAGCACAAGAATTGCATAATTTAGGAATGAACCTTGTAGGGAAAAAACTCCAAGAAATGGGTTATGAGTTTGTTGCAGTGAATAGTCAATTAAAAAAACACCCTCAATTTGTATTGTTTAAAAAAGGCGAACCTACCATTTTTGTATTGGTAAAAACCACCAATAATATTCAAAACCCAGAAGAATACGATGTCTTATGGATGGAAACCTTTAAAGAGCACGCCAAAAAACAAAATGCCAAGGTTTGGTTTGCAGGCGTTGGCATTGCCAATGCAGAAAGTGTAGACAATCCTGTGTTTAAAGACCAACCGTATTATGTAGCCTTTGAAGATTTTATAAAAATTTTGGAGTAGGTTTATTTTGAGAGCAACCAAGCTATTCTATCATAAGATAAAATATAATGGATTGCTATTACTACACCAAAAACAATATAAAGTTGGTAATAACCTAAATTATATAAACACCAAGTAGCAAAAACAAAGATTCCGAGTTCTAGAGCTAACCTTAAGATTCCTGGAGTTGGAACAGGAGCTTTTCCAGAGCGACTTTTATCATTTGGAACGGCGAATACGCCCCAGATAACAGCTAAAATAATTGGAAGACATATAGCTAAAACAAATTTTAGAGAATTCTCTGTTTGATTTAAACCCCAAAACCCAACAGCTATTAAGGCACAAACTTCAAGAATAAATCTAAGAACCAAGTTGAGTGGATGATATCCCATATTCAATTAAAAAACAGTAAAGCAAAGTTAGTCCTTTCTTTACTATTTAAGGCATCTAATGCAAAAAAGCCCGTTTCATTGAAACGGGCTTTTTAAAATATATAGTAAAAAATTACTCAGCTTTTTCTTCTAATAAATCAAAGAATTGATCTAATCTTGGCATGATGATAATTTTTGTTCTTCTGTTTTTAGCCATATTAGCCTCTGTATCGTTAGGAGCTAAAGGTACATAACTAGATCTACCAGCAGCAATTAATCTACCTGGAGTAACTTTAAATCTGTTTTGTAAGATTCTAGCAATAGAGGTTGCTCTTTTTGCAGATAAATCCCAGTTGTCTTGTAAGAATTCTGTTTTTATAGATTTAGAATCTGTATGACCTTCAATCATTACATCCATATTAGGTTGTCCCTTTACAACAGTTGCAACTTTCTCTAATACTTTGTATGCTTTCTCGGTTACATTGTAGCTTCCGCTTTTAAACAATAATTTGTCAGAAATAGAAATGAAAACAACAGTTTTTTCAACATTGATTTCAATGTCTTCATCATCTAAACCTTCTTTTAACTCTTTCTTTAAGTGAAATGCAACGGCAAGATTTAATGAATCTTTCTTTGTCATTGCTCTTCTAATATACTTAATGTATTGGTCTTTCTTACTTAATTGGATTAACGTTTCTTTGATATTATCGTTAGCTCCTTTTGTAAGTACAGTTAAGTTGTCTACAAATTCTAAAGTTTTTCTCTTGTCTTTCTGTAATTCTGTTACAGTAGTTTCTAAATCTGTAATCTTAGTTTTATAAGATGAAGAAAGCGTTTGATTTTTTTCTGTTTCTATTAAACATTTTGTCAAATTCGCTTTTACAGCAAGTAATTCGTCTTTTGTTTTTTGATGTGTTGCTTCTAATGCTGTATATTCTTTTTTAGATACACAAGAACCAAGTAAAAAAACAACGGCTAGGGAAAGTAGTATTTTTTTCATTTTTCTTAAAAAATTATTTGTTGAACAAATTTATAAAATAGATTCTAATTATACAGTGATTCAGAATTTTTTATGATGATTTTATGAGTATTTTATAATGTATCTTTGTTTTTTATTTAATTTTTAGGCATGAAAAAGTCATTTTTACTGCTTTTTGCAGTTTTTTTAGTTTCTTGTGAAACAGAAAATAAAACAGAAACAATTAATTTTGAAGGATTTGTTTTCGGAACTACTTATCACATTACTTTAAATACAGATAAAAAAATTGAGTATCAAAAGTCAATTGATAGCTTGTTTTTTTTAGTGAATAAATCACTTTCTACTTACATTCCAGCTTCAGATATTTCTAAAATCAATTCAGGAGACTCTACAATTGTTGTAGATGATTTGTTTGTTGAAGTATTTCAAAAATCAAAACGAATCTATAAAGAAACAGATGGGTATTTTGACCCAACCGTAGGTAATTTGGTAAATGCCTGGGGTTTTGGTCCAAATCAACCTAAAGAAGACCTAGACAGCTTAGAAGTTCAGAAAATGATGCAGTTTGTTGGTTTAGAGAAGGTGCAATTAAAAAACAGAACCGTAAAAAAACAATTTCAAGAAATATATTTAGATTTTAACTCCATTGCAAAAGGGTTTGGTATAGATGTAATAGGTCGGTTTTTAGAAAAAAAGAATGTGCAACATTATTTGGTAGAAATTGGCGGCGAAATAAGAGCTAAAGGAAAAAACAATAAAGGTAATTTTTGGAAAGTGGCCATCGAAAAACCAAATACAGATGGTTCACAATCTTTTCAAACAGCTATTGAGTTAGTGAATGAATCTATGGCGACTTCTGGAAATTATAGAAAATTTAGAATCACCAAAGCAGGGAAGAAATATGTTCATACAATAAATCCAAAAACAGGATTTGCTAAAGAAAGTAATTTGTTAAGTGCTTCTGTAATTGCAAGTTCAGACTGTGCCGATGTAGATGCGTATGCAACAGCATTTATGGCTATGGGTTTTGAAAAAACAAAAGAATTTTTAAAAACGCACAAAAAAATAAAAGTTGTTTTGATGTATTTAGACAAAGAAAATTCGATAAGAGAATATAGAAATTTTTAAAGACTAAGTTATTCTGCAAGAGGCTTTTTAATTTTTCACTATATTGCGGCACTAATAAAATAAGGGGATATTTTACAGGGGAATTATGAAAAAACTACTTTTTACACTAGCAATACTTTTGATGAGTTTATCGTCTTTTGGACAATCTAATGAAGAAATTGCTGGAGTATACATTCGTAAAGCACTAAACAACTATTCAAATTTAGAAATAGATGATGCAGATAAAAATTTTGCAAAAGCTATTAAATTATTAGATACAATTAAGAAACCAGATGTAGCAAGATTAGGAGCTTTAATTAAGTTTGAATTAAATGAATTCGAAGAAGCTAAAAAGTATGCAAAACAGTATTTTACGTTGGTTAAAAATAAGAAAACAGAAACCTATACTCAATTGCTTGATTTGTATGTTACAATAGAAGAGGAGCTAGAGAAAATAGAACTTGAAAAGCAAAAACAAGAGAAGGCAAAACTTGCTAGAGAAAAAGAAATCAGAAGAATAGATTCTTTAAAAACTGTTTGGCAAAACAGGTCAAATGCATTAACGCTTCAATTTGAATCAATTCAAGCTTTTAATAAATATGGAGTATCCGTATTTCAAAAAGGACAGTTTTTTGGGGCAATGGATGACCTGGGCACAGTTCTAGTTCAGCCAAATACTTATAAAGATGTAAAGAGTTTCGATGGTTTTATTCTTTTTCTAAACAAGAAAGAAAATCCAACTAAAATTTATTGCTTTGATAGTAAAACCCAAAAAGGGTTTTTATTACCAAATATAGCCGACTTTAATACGCTTTCTACGCATTATGGAAAAGTTATGCTACCTAGAGGAAATGGAAGAATTATTACCTACCCAAACAACTCTTTAAAAGCTTTGGTATATGACATTACTTCTAAAAAATTCGTAAATGTATCCAATCAAAAAGAGTTGTTTAAAGATTTGAAGAAAACAGATAAAATTGAAAAATTACAATAAAGAAGATCAGGTAAGAATTGATAAAGTTTGGTATGATTTCGGAGGACATATTGGCGGAGGAATCTACCCTTTATATTTACCGGATTATACATTATCTGGTTTTTTATGTGGAATAGACGGAAAAGTTTTAACGGCAAGTGAGTACAATAACTTAGGTGCTTTCTATAATGGAAAAGTTCATGTAGCAAATGGTTCAGAATCTTTTTGGGTAAATCAAAACGGAGCAAAAGTAACTGCTGCAGCTAATGAAGCTGGTAATTATTCAGGAAATTCTGTATTGGCAAGATTAGAAAGTGGAGGTTATCAAATTCATCAAGAAATTAATGATGTAAAGTTTATTATTCTGGGTGATGAAAAGCTTGAACCTTTAGAAGATTTTTTAAGAAAACATCCTTAAATTATTTAAAACATACAGGTAATATTTCGCCTTTGGCTAAACAAAATCGCTCTACCATTTCTGGAGCGATTTTTTTTGTGTAATCTACTTCCTCGACTTTAAAGCCTATAGAACGTAATTTATCAAAATAATCTCTTCCATAAATTCTTACGTGATCGTATTGTCCAAAAATTTTTGTTCGTTCTTTTTTATCTGTTATAGCATTGTCTTCAAAAGTTGTAGCCCTCGATAAATCTTGCGGAATTTGAAAAATACCCATCCCATTTGGTTTTAAAACACGATACAATTCTTGCATGGCTTTTGTATCGTCAGAAATGTGTTCTAATACGTGATTGCAAAAAACAACATCAAAAGAATTATTATCAAAAGGTAAATTGAGAATATCTGCTTTTACATCCGCAATTGGAGAATACAAATCAGCTGTAGTATAATCGATGTTTTTTTGCTTTTTAAAAATGGTTAAAAAACATTGCTCGGGCGCCATGTGTAACACTTTTTTAGGCGTAGTAAAAAAGTCAGTTTCTTCTTTTAAATATAACCAAAGTAACCGATGTCTTTCTAGTGAAAGTGTACTTGGAGACAGTGCATTTTTTCTTTGTTTTTCGTATCCATATGACAAAAATTTTCGAAAACTTTTACCATCTATAGGGTCTGTATACTTTTTTCCTTTTAGCCAAAAAGCAATAAAAGGTTTTGCCCAATAACTTAATTTGATAAGAATTGGTCTTGGTATTGTGTTCAATATGATTTTAAAAACAGCCAATGTTAGTTCGCTCTAAAAGCATCCTCTTCATCAGAAACAATACCTAGTGCATCATATATATATTGGAATGTAGAAAGTAACTCGGGCTTTCCATTAACAATAGCAACATCATGTTCAAAATGTGCAGAAGGTTTCCCATCTCTAGTTAAAATAGTCCAACCATCTTTGAGTTGATTTATTTGATGTGTTCCCATGTTAATCATAGGTTCTATAGCAACCACCATACCGTTTACAAATTTTTTACCTCTTCCTTTTTTTCCGTAATTTGGCATTTCTGGATCTTCATGCATTTTTCTTCCTAATCCATGACCAACAAGCTCTCTAACAACTCCATAGCCATGTTTTTCAGCATAATTCTGAATTGCAAAACCTACATCTCCAACTCGATTACCAGCTTTTAATTCTTTAATTCCTTCGTATAAACTTTGTTTGGTTACCTCTAATAATTTTTTTGTCTCAGGAGCAACTTCTCCAACTTCAAATGTATAAGCATGATCGCCATAAAAACCATTTTTTAAAGCACCACAATCAATAGAAATAATATCGCCCTCAACTAATGGAACATCAGTAGGAAAACCATGTACAACTTGAGCATTTGGACTCATGCACAAAGTGTTTGGAAAATCGTATAATCCTAAAAAACCAGGAATAGCCCCTTCAGAACGTATATATTCTTCTGCCATTTTATCTAGTTGAAGTGTAGTAACACCAGGTTTTACTTCTTTGGCTAGAATCCCTAAAGTTTTAGAAACAACCAATGCGCTTTCTCGCATGATTTCAATTTCTTCTAACGTTTTTATTTGAATCATTACTCTTAAATTAATGGGCAAAGATACTTTAAAAAAACAATTAATAAAAAATGGAATTCCCTTAAAAAAATGACTTTTGACAGCTTTTTAATACGATTTTGTTAATAGCTTTGTGGCACAAACCAGAAAACAAAGAAAGATGTATAAATCAGTATCAGCAGAAGAAGCCGTTAAAGTAATAAAATCAAACGACAGAGTTTATGTTCAAGCAGCTGCAGCAGCACCACTAAAGTTAACCAACGCGATGTCTGCAAGGCATGAAGAGTTAAAAAATGTTGAGGTTTGCCATTTGCATACTGAAGGAAAAGCATTGTATGCTAATCCTGAGTATAAAGAGAGTTTTCATGTAAATTCTTTCTTTATTGGAAAAAATGTTCGTCATACCTTAAAAGCAGGAAATGGTTCGTATACACCTGTTTTTTTAAGCGAATTACCTTTATTATTTAAACGCAATATTGTTGATTTAGATGTTGCCTTAATACATGTTTCAGTTCCAGACAAACACGGTTATTGCTCTTTAGGTGTTTCTGTAGAAGCAACTTTAGCTGCAATAGAAAATGCAACCTATGTTATTGCACAGATAAATAAACAAATGCCTAGAACTTTTGGTGCTGGTATCATTCATATTTCAGAAATAAATGCTTTTGTAGAATGTGATGAACCACTTCCAGGTTTTGAAGCTTCAGTTCCGACAGAAACAGAGCAAAAAATTGGAGATTATGTAGCAGAATTGATTGAAGATAGAAGCACCTTACAACTTGGTATTTGAAACATACCGAATGCTGTTTTGTCTAGATTAGGAAATCATAAAGATTTAGGACTGCACACAGAAATGTTTTCTGACGGAGTTATAGATTTAATTTTAAAAGACGTTATCAACGGTAACTATAAAAAGGTAAATAGAGGTAGGGCTTTGGCAACATTTTTAATTGGCTCACAACGTCTGTATGATTATGTTGATGACAATCCGTTTGTAGAAATGAGAGCTTCAAATTACACGAACGATGTAGGAATAATAAGTCAAAATCCAAAAATGGTAGCCATTAATTCTGCAATTGAAGTAGATCTAACTGGTCAAGTTTGTGCAGATTCCATAGGTAAAAACATGTATTCTGGAGTTGGAGGGCAAATGGATTTTATTAGAGGAGCCTCTTTAAGTGAAGGAGGAAAAGCTATAATAGCTTTGCCATCAATTACCAATAAAGGAATTAGTAGAATTGTGCCATTTTTAAAACAAGGAGCAGGAGTTGTTACTACAAGAGCGCACGCACACTATATTGTAACTGAATATGGGGTTGCTAATTTATATGGAAAAACAATTAAACAACGAGTAAAAGAATTGGTAAATATTGCGCATCCAGATTTTAGAGAAAGTATAGAAAAAGAATATTATCAGTCTAATTAAAAAAGGTTTTTATTTTTTTAAAAATAAAGAAGCAAGCCAATTTTTCTTTTCTGGAACTTCTGGTTCTGCGTTAAATATTTTTTTATAAACTTCAGTCCAACCAATAAAGCCTCCAATATTTCTATCGTCAACGAAAAAATCTGAGTTTATTTTTCTACTTATATTTTTATTGAAAACTTCTTCTGGATAACTGTTGTTAACACCATAAAACTCAATGCCGTTTTCTCTACAAAACTCAACAGCTTCATCTAGTGGTTTTCCAGTCCTATAGGTCCATAAGATGAGTCGGTGGCCTTCTGATTGCATTTTTTTTTAATGTGTCAAAGGCAAAAATTAGAGGTTTTCCAATTCTTGGGAACGCATCTTCAACAATGGTTCCGTCAAAATCAATTGCAATAATCAAATGATTTCTTGGTATCATTTTCTATTTAGTTTTATTTTGTTTGTATTTTTTGCCACTTGCAATGGTTAAAAAATCTTTTTCTAAATTTTTTTCAGGATATTCTATATACCTGCCAATCTCTTCTCCATTTTTATAAAAAATAAACGTAGGAACACTTTTGATATTAAAATCTTTTTGCAAGTTATTTGGAGTTTTTTTTCCTCTGTTTAGAGTAATAAACTCTATGTTATTAAAATCAAAACCAGCTTGTTCTAATATTTTGTAGGTATGTGGGATGTCTTTTTTACTTAAATGACACCAAGTTGCAACAAAGGCTTTTATTTTAATATTTTTAAGTTTTCTTTTAAGTTTTAAAATACTTTTTGTATCTGGTTTATAAGATTCGTAATTTTTAACAAACCACTTAGCGTAGGGTTGTTGATTGAAATCTTCTTTGTGAACAATACCAACTAAATCTCCAGAAGCATTTTTTATTGCTTTTGATTTTTGCTGTGCGAAAGTATTAACTAATAAAGTTAATGTAAATAGAAGTATTACTTTTTTCATTTTAAAAAACTAAAATAAAGGTTTTTGAGTCATTTCTTTGGGTTGTTTTACACCCATTAATTTTAAAATGGTTGGTGATATGTCGCCCAATATACCATTTTTTATTGATTTTATCTCTTTGTCAATTAAGATGAAGGGTACAGGATTAGTAGTATGTGAAGTATGTGGACTTCCATCTGGATTCATCATTGTTTCACAGTTTCCGTGATCTGCAATTAAGAGTGTTGTGTAATTATTCTCTAATGCTTTAGTAATGACCTCTTTTGTACAAATATCTACAGTTTCACAGGCTTTTATTGCTGATTCAAAAACACCTGTATGCCCAACCATATCACCGTTTGCAAAATTTAAACACACAAAATCTACATCGCCTTTTTTTAATTCAGGGATAATTGCGTCTCTAATTTCGTAAGCACTCATTTCTGGTTTTAAATCATAAGTTGCCACTTTTGGTGACGGACATAATAATCTTTTTTCACCAATAAATTCATTCTCTCTTCCGCCAGAAAAGAAAAAGGTTACATGTGGATATTTCTCTGTTTCTGCAATTCTAATTTGTTTTTTATTAGCAGCTTCTAGGACTTCTCCTAAAGTGTTTTTCAAATTGCTATTATGGTAAACAATGTGTACATTTTTAAAGGTGTCATCATAACTTGTCATTGTAACAAAATACAATGGGAGTTTTTTCATACCAAATTCAATAAAATCTTTTTGTGTTAACGCATTTGTTAATTGTCTTCCTCTGTCTGTTCTATAGTTAAAGAAGATAACCACGTCATCTTTTTGAATTGTAGCAGTTGGATTGTTATTTTCATCAACCATAATAATAGGTTTGATAAACTCATCCGTTACACCATTTTCATAATTTTCTTGAATACTTTCTGTAGCGTTGTTTGATTTTTCTCCATTTCCGTTTACCAAACCATCGTAAGCAATTTTAACTCTTTCCCAACGATTGTCTCTATCCATTGCATAATACCTACCAGTAATTGAAGCCAATTTACCAGTGGTTTCTTGCATGGTTTTTTGAATATCATTGATGAAAAATTTTCCAGATTTCGGATCGCAATCTCTTCCATCAGTAAAAGCATGTAAAAAAACATTTTGTAAATGATTTTCTTTAGCAGCTTTTAACAATCCTTTTAAATGATCGATATGTGAATGAATTCCTCCATTAGAAACCAATCCTAAAAAATGAACATTTTTATTGTTTTTTTTAGCATATTGAAATGCTTCTACCAATGTTTTTTCTTGTGATAACGAATCTTCTTTTACGGCTTTATTAATTCGTGCTAAATTTTGATACACAATTCTTCCAGCTCCTAAGTTCATATGTCCAACTTCAGAATTTCCCATCTGACCTTCTGGTAAACCAACATGCTCCCCATCGGTGCGTAAACTTGCATGTGGAAAATCGTTGTATAGCGAGTTGATATAAGGTGTTTTCGCATTGTAAATTGCAGAAACTTTTGGGTCTTGTGTAATACCCCAGCCATCTAAAATAAGTAAGATTACTTTTTTATTCATAAGAAATGTAAAGTGTAAAAGTACGAAACAATTAGAATTTGGTTTATTTTTTCGAGTTCAATTTTTTGAGTTTTACAAATACAGCTTGTTGCTCTTTTGTCAATCCGTCAGCAGTAAAAATAGAAATGCCCTTTGCACCATTTTCTTTTGCTTGTCTAATGGCTTCTTCTAAATCATTCGGATTTTTTAAAGCGGGAGCATACAATCCAGAAACAATTGGAAAATCTGCATCAGAAACTCCTTGTTTGGTAGCAAAACCAATCCAATTGATGTTCTCTCTATAAAAATTCTGATACAACATCGGATAGGCCGTATCTAAGTTCCAATCATTCCATGCTTGCCGTACCATTTGTCTTGACATTTCTGGGAAAGGAAACACAGCTGCGGTTACTTTTTTGTCTTTTGAATTTGCAATGTCAACAATTTCATTAACCAAACTTGTGATGGCATTTAATCTGTATTGACGCCATTCTGTTGATAATTCTGGGTGTTTAAAATCTATAGGATCTTTGTCAAATATTTTTTTAAACCCTGCTCTTGCAATAGGATGATAATCATAATCATATTCTGGCATTTCTGTTTCTTGCACCAAGTTGTATTTTGGCTGCAAATCTGCCCCTAAAATAACATCAGGATATCGAACATAATCTAAATGAACAGAAGCCAATCCTTTTACTTGCATCATTTTTTTAGCATTGTTGATGATATGTTTTCTGGCTTCTGGATGAAACGGACTTAACCATTGATAGTAATTTACGTAGGCTTTATATTCCAAAGAGTTTTGCCCATTTCTATTCACAGCGTACCATTCTGGATGCTTTTGAGCAATGGTGTCTCCAGGTCTATTTAAAGTCCACATCCAACCATGAACTTTGATGTTTTTTTTAGAGGCAAGCGGAATGATTTTTTCTAAAACTTCTGGAGAACCCCCAATTAATAGCTCACTGATTCCCAAAGAATCATAATAATTCAGTCTTTTATTCCAGACTTCTTCTTTAAATTCTTTTCCAGCATTTGTCCAAGAACTAAAAGTAAATTTTTCTTTGGGTTCTTGATTTTTTTCTTTTTTTGAACAAGAAATAACTAGAAATAGGACGGTTAATAGTATAATTTTTTTCAAAAGATTATTTTTTAGTTGTGTTGATTTTTTTTCGATGAATCAATCCGTTTTCACTGATTGAATATACAATGTTCTTTTTCGAATTTTGAGTTTGTAAAGTAAAACCAGTATGTGTTTTTAAAAACGAAGCATTGATTACTTCTTGGTCTACTTTTATAGGTTCAAACTCTATTTGAAACCCAGCTTTTTCTTGTTTTAAATACTTCAATTTTTTAAATGCAATATTTCTATATAAAGCATAGGTTATTTGCTCTGTGATTACATCTGTTTGATGTTTAAATTCGATTTGCTCGGTTTGGTTGTTGTCTGAAAATTGAATATAACCCCAGTTTTCAGGTAAGTGCATGTTGATAGCTCCTTGATTAGACCAAACCCAATTGTATTCTGGTAAAATTTTCTTATTTTCAGTTTTTCTTGAATACACTCCATCATTTAAATCATAATCCCATTGAACTCTAGAAAAATTTACACGCCATTGTTCATCATTTTTAGGTACTGTTTTTGGTTTGTCTTTTAACTCAGCAAAGGCGCTCAAGGGAATTGCCATTTCTACAGACCAATATTCATCGGTGTCAGACGGGTCATTTAAAGTTCCTTTGGAAAAAACTGCTGTTTTTAGTTCAGTTAAATTCCATCTGTTTTTGGGTTTACCTCCAACATTATAAGGTTTGTTTAAGACTAAATCCCAAACGGTTCCTAAAGCGTTGATTTCAATTTCTCCGTAATTGTGAGTATCATTAGATGGACTTATAAAAACTTCAAAATCGTTATTGTAAAAAATGACTTGGTCTCTTTCTGTAATATTTCCCCAAATATGTTTTTCATGTAATTTTGCATAGACATATAAAAAAGTATCGTCCCAAAGCATTTTTACATTTGTTTGTTGTTTAGGAATTTTTACACCCTCTATATCTATAAAATCAGAAGTGTATTTTGCTTGCTCCCAATCTTGTTCATCTGCTTTTCCGTCTATGACAATAGTATTAGCTACTTTGTAAACAACATATGTTTTTGGGTTTACAATATCTGTATTTAAAGAAACTGAAATGGTCTTGGGTTTATTGCAACTAGCTGTTGAAAATATGAATATACTGATGCAAATAAATTTAGAAAAATAATTTTTCAAGATGGTTTTTATTTTGATAGCAGCTAAGATACTAAATAGACGCTTTTAATTAATAATTTTATAAAATCAATCACAAAATATGTAACTTTACATCAATAAAATCAAGAAAAGAGTTCTCATTTACCCAATTAAATAGCTACAATGGAAAATCATTTTGAATTGAATGAAGTCACCAAAAAATTACCAAAACATTTACACAAGTTTATTGTAAAGCAGCCGTATGAAGAATATACAGCTCAAAATCAAGCAGTTTGGCGTTATGTAATGCGATTAAATGTAGATTATTTAAAACGTGTTGCTCATGAGTCTTATATAGAGGGACTTGATAAAACAGGAATTTCTGTTGAATCTATTCCGCATATGGAAGGAATGAACCGAATTTTAAAAGAGATTGGTTGGGCTGCAGTTTCTGTAGACGGATTTATACCGCCCAATGCTTTTATGGAATTTCAGGCTTATAATGTGTTGGTAATTGCTTCAGATATGAGAACAATAAACCACATAGAGCATACACCTGCTCCAGATATCATTCATGAAGCTGCTGGGCACGCACCGATAATTGCAAACCCAGAATATGCAGAATATTTAAGACGATTTGGAGAGATTGGAAGCAAAGCAATTTCATCATCAAAAGATTATGAAATGTATGAAGCAATTAGGTTGTTATCTATCTTAAAAGAAGATCCAAGCAGTACAGAACAAGAAATAGAAGTTGCTCAAAATGCAGTTGAAGAGTTACAGAACAATATGGGTGAACTGTCTGAAATGGCTCAAATTAGAAACCTACATTGGTGGACCGTTGAATATGGTTTAATAGGAACCTTAGAAACTCCAAAAATTTATGGAGCAGGTTTGTTATCTTCTATCGGAGAAAGTTCTTGGTGTTTAACCGATGAAGTAAAAAAAATGCCCTATTCTTTAGAGGCAGCAAGAGTAAGTTTTGACATAACAAAACCACAACCGCAATTATTTGTTACTCCAGATTTTGCTGAATTAAGTTTAGTGCTAGAGCAGTTTGCAAACTCTATGGCATTGAGAAAAGGAGGGTTAAACGGAGTAAAAAAATTAATAGATTCAAAAATTATTGCCACAGTTGAATTAAGCACTGGATTACAAATTTGGGGGAATTTCACCAATGTTATTGAGTTTGAGAGCAAACCGATTTATATTCAAACTACCGGACAAACAGCTTTGGCCAATAGAGACAAAGAGTTAATTGGCCACGGAGTAGAGTATCATGCTGAAGGCTTTGGAAGCCCGATAGGTAAATTAAAAGGAATTAACATTCCGATAGAAAACATGAGTCCGAGAGACTTAGAAGCATACGGAATTTATGAGGGAAAACAAACAACTTTAGAGTTTGAAGGCGGAATAAAAGTAGTAGGGAAAGTAATTACAGGTACTAGAGATTTACGAGGAAAAATTCAGTTGATTTCATTTAAAGATTGTACTGTTACACATCAAGATACTATTCTATTTGATCCATCATGGGGTATTTATGACATGGCGGTAGGAAAAGAAATTGTTTCTGCATATTCTGGCCCAGCATCTGTACTCTCTTTTGGGGAAATAAATAAGGTTTCAGAAACAAAAACTTTTAAAATTAACTATTCAAATTTAGATAAGGAGTTGTATGCTTTATATCAAAAGGTTCGAGATTATAGAGAAAATAATCATGTTACAGAAAATAATATTGAAGCTGTTTTTGAAGAATTAAATGTAAAGTTCCCAAATGATTGGTTGTTGTTACTTGAGCTATATGAATTATCGATTAAAAATGATTTATCAATTCAAGAAAAAATTCTAAAAAATTTAGAGGAATTGAAATGTAACAAAAGCTACAAAACACTTATAGAAAAAGGTATAGTTTTGTGCAGAAATTAAAAATAACTTAAAAAATAAAGTAACATGGGTTTTTTTGACATGTTTAAAAGAAAAGATATGGGATCAGAAATTAAAGAGTATTTAGAAAAAGGAGCTATTGTATTAGATGTAAGAACAAAAATGGAATGGAATCAAGGACATACAAGCGGGGCAAAACATATTGTTCTTAATTTAATTCCCTTGCAAATAGATGAAATTAAATCTTGGAATAAACCTGTAATTACAGTTTGTTTAAGCGGTGGAAGAAGTGGTCAGGCAGCTCAATTTTTAAGAAATAACGGAGTAGAAGTAATCAATGGAGGTCCTTGGCAAAATGTAGATCAATACCTTTAGTATCCATCGCTATTAAAACCAGATTGACGACGTCTATTCAATCGATCCATAACTTTTAGTGCTGTTTCTATTTTTCTAACTACAGCAAAGATAGCTCCTAATAATGCACCTGTAAAAGCACCCATAGTTAAAGGGTCAAAATTATGACCTGTAATTATGTATTTTAGAAAAAACACAGTCATCCCAATAAGGATAGAAACTAAAAAAGTTTGAAGTTTAGATTTAGATAAGTGTGCATATGCTCCACAGAAAACACCTGTAATTATTGAAGTGGCAGTAATTTTAGTTAAAAAAATTTCTAGTAGCTCTTTTTCAGCAGTCATAAAGAACGAGGTTATAAACATACCAATTATGGTTCCTAATACAATACCTAAAATTACTTTTTTTATCATTATTAAATGAATGAAATCTTTTTCTAAAAGATAAGTTTAGTGATTTTTTTTCAATTTCTTTAAATTAATTTGTGTTGTTGTGCTTTAATTACGGCCTCCATTTTATTGTGAACTTGTAATTTTTTGTAGATGTTTTCTATATGTTTACGAACAGTTGCTGGTGAAATAATTAAGTTATTGGCAATGTTGTTGTATTTGAGACCTTTACTTAGGTGTTCTAAAATTTAGGTTTCTCTTTTACTTAAGATTATTTCCTCAGTATTTAATTTTTTATGTTTATAAACAGTTAACATAAAAAGTAAAATTTCGTATTTTATTCTGTAAAGAGAATTAATTTTTTCTTCACTTCTTCTTTGGTTGCTTTTTCGTTGGTCATTTTTTCTGCGATATAATCCAATAATTTTGAGTTTAGTTTAATAGCTTCTAGTGTTAAGTCTAAAAACAATCTTATGAGAATTAGTACTACGCCAACTAAAATAGCTTGTTTGCTTATTAGCATGATTAAAACAGAAATAATAACGACAAATTGCTGAATAAAGATTCTCAAATAAGGCTTAAATAGTATTTCTTTTGCTGTATAATAATCAAATCTTTTTTCTTTTAAAAACCCGGTTACAAACCAACTCATGTGATTAAAAAAAATTACGGGTAATGCATATTGAATTCCTTCAAAAGAAAGCAGACTTATATAGTTTTCAAATAAGTGAAAAGGCTCGCCAATTGAAATAGATCCTTCGATTTCAAACAAAACAAAACCAAATACAGATTGTACACCTACAAAGAGTCCGTAATGAAAAATGAAAAACAATATGATACCATACCGTAGTATAAATTTGTTGTTTTTTTCTTTCTCACCAAATTTTAAAATGATAAACATTTTAACAATATTAAATAGGCCAATTATTATGGTTTCGATAAAATAAATAAACAACACGGTGAGTCCAGAAATTTTTCCTAAATACAACAATAAAAGAAGGTACACAGATGTAAGCCAAATAATTATGTTGCTTTTTGAAGTAGTAAAATGGACTTAAACATGTATTAAAAATAGTAAATCTTTTACAAATCTATAAAAGAATATTTTTCTGCAAGGCTTTTATCTTTGCTTGTAAACTTTGTAAAAATTGTTGATGTTCTTTAGAACTTGGGTTAAAAGGTCTATGATTAAGCCCATTCTGAATCGTTTCAATTTCTTTCATGGTTTCTTTAGATTCTTCAGAAATCCAAGCGTTTACAAATTTTTCCCAAATATAGTTGATTGCTGTTTGATTAGGATGAATCATATCTTCTGCATAAAAACGATAGTCGCGTAATTCGTCCATCATAATTTCATAACTCGGAAAATAATGCGTGTTATTTCTTGGTTCAACAACTTGATGGATTGCAGTAATTAAATGTGATTTACTTAGTTGGTTTTGTGTAAATCCATCTTTTAAATGACGTACTGGAGATACAGTAAACAATACACTAACTTTTGAATTTACCGATTTAACAAGTACAGTGATTGCTTCTAAACTTTCTACAATTTCATCAATAGAAAGAACTTCTTTTAAAAACTTTTTTTGCGGGACTTTATGACAATTGGCAACTATGGTATCTGTTTCTATGAAACGATACACCCATGATGTTCCTAGTGTAATAACAATATGATTTGCTTCTAGTAACTGTTTTTGTGTCGTTTTTAGTTGCGTATTTAAACGTGATAATAAGTCATTCTTATTTGAAGAACTCAAGCTAGAATGCGCATCAAAACAATGCCAGCGCTCGTTTAAAAAAAAGATATCATCTTCAGTATATGATTTCTCATTGATGGCATTTGTGATTAAGTTTTCAATCGCTTTTGGGTGGAATAATATTCCAAATGGATTTTGAGATGATTGAAACTTATAATAAGACAATTTATGACCCATATTTTCTGAAAAACAAGAACCCACTAATAAGATTTTAGAAGGGTAAGAAATCGGATTGATGGTTTCTTTAGAAATAGAAATCTGAGTTTGTAAATTCATAATTAAGTTTCAAAGGTTTAAAGATAAAAAAAATAAGGCTCAACATTAAATTGAATATTGAGCCTTATTTTTTATGATTCTAAAAGTATAATTAAGAAATATAGTCTTTTGCTTTTTCGATGGCTTCTTTAATTCCACCAGGATTTTTACCACCCGCAGTTGCAAAGAACGGTTGGCCACCACCACCACCTTGAATATACTTTCCTAATTCTCTAACAATTGTACCTGCGTTTAAGCTTTTGCTTTCAACAATTTCTTTAGAAACATAACAAGTTAAAATTGCTTTTCCATCATTTTTCGCCCCAAAAACTAAAAACAAGTTTTGATGTTTTTTTCCTAAATCAAACGCTAAATTTTTAATTCCGTTGGCATCTAAATCAACTTCTGTAGCTAAAAACAGTACATTGTTTATTTCTTGTAATTGGTTTTCTAGGTCTCCAATTAAATTTTTCGCTTTGTCTTTTAATAAAATTTCAATTTCTTTCTTTAATGCAGTGTTCTCTTCTTGTAAATTTCGTAATGCTTTTACAGGTTCTTTGCTGTTGTTTAATAAGTGCTTCATTTCAAAATAAGCCTTATTGTTTTCAGAATAAAAATCTTTAACCGCATCATTTGTAATTGCTTCTATTCTTCTAATCCCAGAGGCAACTGCACTTTCAGATTTGATTTTAAAATGCCAAATATCAGAAGTGTTTTTTACATGTGTTCCACCACAAAGCTCTATAGATTTTCCAAAACGAATCGCTCTTACTTCGTCACCATATTTTTCTCCAAATAATGCCATTGCACCTTGATCAATCGCTTCTTGCATTGGAATGTTCCTTTTCTCTTCTAGAGGTAATTTCCCTTTAATTCTTCTGTTGACAAAATTTTCAACATCTTGTAATTGTTCTGAAGTAACTTTAGAAAAGTGAGAAAAATCAAAACGTAGATATTTAGAATGTACAGCAGACCCTTTTTGTTCTACATGAGTCCCTAAAATTTCTCTTAATGCTTGATGCAATAAATGCGTGGCTGTATGGTTACACTCTGTTCTAGAACGTTGTTTTTTATCTACGACAGCATTAAAAGTTCTATCAATGTGTTTTGGAATATGTTTCGTGAAATGAATAATTACATTGTTTTCTTTTTTTGTATCTACAATATAAATAACATCTCCACTCGGAGTTTCTAAATACCCTTTATCGCCAACCTGACCACCACCTTCAGGATAAAAAGGAGTTTTATCAAAAACCAACTGATACATTTCGCCATCTTTTTTAGAAACAACTTTTCTGTATCTTGTTAATTTCACTGATGCTTCTAGTGTGTCATACCCTACAAATTCTTCATCAGCATTTTCAATAATAACCGTCCAATCATCTGTGCTCATTTCACTGGCAGCACGAGAACGATTTTTTTGTTTTTGTAGTTCTTTGTTAAATTCCTCTTCATCTAGTGTCAACCCTTTCTCATGAAGAATTAAAGCCGTTAAATCTATCGGAAAACCGTAGGTGTCATATAATTCAAATGCCTTTTCACCAGAGATTGTATTCGTTGTGCTATCTGTAATTATTTTGTCTAATAAAACCAATCCTTGATCTAAAGTTCTTAAAAAAGAAGCTTCTTCTTCTTTAATTACGTTTTCAATCAACTGTTTTTGAGATTTTAACTCTGGAAACGCGGTTCCCATTCTTTTGCTTAAAACATCAACCAATCTATAAATAAAAGGTTCTTTTTTGCCTAAAAAAGTAAACCCATAACGAACAGCTCTTCTTAAAATTCTTCTTATTACATAACCAGCACCAGTATTACTAGGTAATTGTCCGTCTGCAATAGAAAAAGCAACAGCTCTAACATGGTCAATGATTACACGAATAGCAATGTCTGATTTTTCGTCATCGCCATAATCTGCATCTGTAATTGCCTCTACTTCTCTAATTAAAGGCGTAAAAACATCGGTATCGTAATTAGATTTTACATCTTGTAAGACCATGCATAAACGCTCAAAGCCCATTCCGGTATCAATATGTTTTGAAGGTAATTCCTCTAAACTCCCGTTTGCTTTACGATTGTATTGCATAAAAACCAAGTTCCAAATTTCTACAACTTGCGGATGATCCATATTTACTAAAGATTTTCCGTCTACTTTGGCTTTTTCTTCTGGAGTTCTAATATCTACATGAATCTCAGAACATGGACCACACGGGCCTTGTTCTCCCATTTCCCAGAAGTTATCTTTTTTATTCCCCATTAAAATACGGTCTTCTGGAATGATTTCTTTCCAGTAATCGTATGCTTCTTGGTCTAAGTCTAGCTTGTCTTCATCATTACTTCCTTCAAAAACAGTTACATATAAAATGCTTTTATCAATTCCGTAAACTTCGGTTAGTAATTCCCAAGCCCAAGCGATGGCTTCTTTCTTAAAATAATCACCAAAACTCCAGTTTCCTAACATTTCAAACATTGTATGGTGGTAGGTATCATAACCTACCTCTTCCAAATCATTATGTTTTCCAGAAACACGTAAACACTTTTGAGTATCTGCAATTCTGCTATTTTTTGGCACACTATTTCCTAAGAAATATTCTTTAAATGGCGCCATCCCAGAATTAGTAAACATCAATGTTGGGTCGTTTTTTAAAACCATTGGTGCAGAAGAAACAATAGTGTGTTTTTTATCTTTAAAAAAATTTAAAAAAGTATCTCTAACGTCTTGTGATTTCATCTATAATAATTTCAATCAATAATAAATATGTAACATTTTGTGCGCCCTAGCTACTAATAGATAGTTGATGCATAATGTTTTGCTCTTAAAAGTTAAATTACCTTTAAATAATACTATAAAAAAGGTAGTTGTAAAACATTTTGTAAATTTGCATGTTTTCTATTTATAAAATTTACAATAAAGAGAACACAAAAATAGTACATTTAAGATTATGGCAAAGGTAAAATATTATTATGATGCAGATACTTTATCGTACAGAAAGATTGAGCGAAATAAAAAAAGTATCTATAAAAAGGTAAGTTTTATTACGCTAGCAGTTATTCTGATAGCATTCTTTGGGTTTATCGGGTTTAGTCAATTTTTAATGTCGCCAAATGAAAGAGCTCAAAAGAGAGAGTTTGAAAACTTAAAACTTCATTACGAGTTATTAAGCAAACGAATAGATGAGAGTAGTGAAGTATTAGAAGAGCTACAAGAAAGAGATAATACTATTTACAGAGTCTATTTTGAGGCAAATCCAATTCCAGAAGAACAACGTAAAGCAGGTTTTGGAGGTGTAAATAGGTATAAATATTTAGAAGGATTTGATAATTCTTCAATGATTCAAAAAGCAACAAAAGATTTAGATATTTTATCTAAACAATTGGTTGTACAGTCTAAATCTTTAGATGAGATTGTAGATCTAGCAAAGAAGAAAGAAAAAATGCTAGCATCTATACCAGCAATACAACCTGTAAGTAATGAGCATTTAACTAGAATGGCTTCTGGCTATGGATGGAGAAATGACCCTTTTACAAAAGCACGGAAGTTTCATAAAGGAATGGATTTTACAGCTCCACAAGGGACGCCAATTTATGCTACCGGAGATGGAGTCGTTTTAAGAGCAGATGGAAGAGCTACAGGATATGGTAGACATGTTAGAATAGATCACGGATTTGGGTATGTTACTTTGTATGGGCACATGACTCAATTTGTGGTAAAAAGAAAACAAAAAGTAAAAAGAGGAGATTTGATTGGTTATGTTGGAAGTACAGGAAGGTCAAAAGCACCACATTTACATTATGAAGTTCGAAAAAATGGACGCCCTATCAATCCGATTAACTTTTATTACGTTAGTTTAACTGCAGAAGAATTTGCAGCGATGTTAAAAGCTGCGAAACTAGAAGGGCAGTCTTATGATTAAACACCGATTTTAATCCCAATAGAAAAAATGCATATTGATTTACCTGAAAAAAGATATTATAAGATTGGTGAAGTTGCCAAAGCTTTTGATGTAAATACTTCATTAATTCGTTTTTGGGAAAAAGAGTTTGACGTGATCAAACCTAAAAAAAACGCGAAAGGAAATCGTTTGTTTACTCAAGAAGATATTGCCAATTTTAAACTTATATTTAATTTGGTAAAAGAACGTGGTTTTACCTTAGAAGGAGCTAAGCAAAAATTGAAAAAAAACCCAGAAGGAACATTTAATAAACACGAAATTATTACCAGATTAGAATCTGTAAAAGCTGAATTAAATAAGATAAAAAATCAATTATAAATATTAAAAATTACAATTATGAAAAAATGGTTACCACTAATAATTATTGGAGTTTTAATTTTTGCATTAGTTAGATGGGGAATTGGAATTAACAATACAATGGTTGATATGAAAGGGCAAGCAGAAAAATCTTGGGCAAATGTAGAAAGCTCTTATCAACGTAGAAATGATTTAATTGGAAATCTTGTTAAAACTGTACAAGGTGCAGCAGATTTTGAAAAAAATACTTTAACAGAAGTGATCAATGCAAGAGCAAAAGCAACTTCAACAACTATCGACGCCGGGAACTTAACTGCGCAAAACATGGCTGCTTTTCAACAGGCTCAAGCAGGTTTAACAAGTGCATTATCTAAATTAATGGTTGTAGTAGAGCGTTATCCAGATTTAAAAGCAAATCAAAACTTTTTGCAATTACAGAATCAGTTAGAAGGAACTGAAAATAGAATTAATGTAGAGAGAAATAGATTTAATACTTCTGCAGGAGATTATAATATTTACATTCAAAAAATTCCAAATAACTTTATTGCAGGATTTAGTGGTTTTGATAAAATGAGTTTATATGCATCAGATAAAGGAGCTGATAAAGCACCAGATGTAAATTTTGATTTTAACAAAAAAGAATAATGCCAAAAGCAAATTTATTTTTAACTGAAACTGAAGAGCAAGAAGTCATTAAGGCCATTCAAAAAGCTGAGCTAAATACTTCTGGTGAAATCAGAATCCACATAGAAGGAAAAGCGAATAAAGATTCTTATCAAAGAGCTTTAGATGTTTTTAATGAATTAAATATGCATCAAACCGAACAACGGAATGGTGTATTGATTTATGTGGCAACAGAAGATAAAAAGTTTGCAATTTGTGGTGATAAAGGAATCAATGATGTAGTTGCTGATGATTTTTGGGACTCTACAAGAGATACGATTGCAGAGCACTTTAAAAAAGGAAATTTTAAAGACGGATTAGTCGCAGGAATTTTAAATGCAGGTGTGCAATTAAAACAGTTTTTTCCTTGGCTAACAGATGATGAAAACGAATTATCTAACGAAATATCTAAAGGATGATTCAAAAATCAATCAACAATAAACAATTAACAATAACAAAATTTTTATTTTTTGTTGGGTTTTTATGGATTCAATCTGTAGTTGGGCAATATAAAATTCCGGATATACCCAAAGTACAAACCAGTGTCTACGATTATATCGGACTACTTTCTAAAGGTCAAAAAAGCAATCTAGAGCAAAAGTTAATTCGCTATTCAGATTCAACTTCTACTCAAATAGTAATTGCTATTATTTCAAGAACAGAAGGAGAAGATGTTGGTTTTTTAGCTGCCAATTGGGCACAAAAATGGGGTATTGGGCAAAAAGGAAAAGACAACGGAGTTTTTATTTTAGTAGCCAAAGACGATAGAAGATTAAGTTTGCAAACAGGGTATGGTGTAGAACATTTATTAACCGATTACATTTCTACAGATATTAGAGTTAACATCATCACACCAGAGTTTAAAAAAGGCGATTATTATGCTGGGTTAGACAAAGGTTCTGATGCTATTTTTAAAGCACTAAAAGGGGAATTTAAAGAAAATAGAAAACGTAAAAAGAATACCGACTCTAGTTTCTTCAGAATAATACCCATTATCTTTTTCATTATTTTATTTATCATTCTTTCTAATAAAAATAACCGAGGTGGACGAGGTGGCGGAAAACGAAGAAGCGGTTTTTCTATTTTAGACGCTATCATTTTAAGCAATGCCGGAAGAGGTTTTGGAGGTAGCGGAAGCTTTGGCGGAAGATCATCAGGAGGAAGTTTTGGTGGTGGCTTTGGCGGCGGATTCGGCGGTGGCGGATTCGGTGGTGGAGGTTCTTCTGGTGGATGGTGATCTAGAAATTCATTTTATTTTTTAACTGAAGTACAGATCGGTTAAGATTTCACTTCAAATTTTTTATATTAGTAGAAATAATTCTTTTATGAAGAAGTTTTTATTGAATACAGAAAGCTACGTATTGAATTTATTAACTGAAAAGTTGAATAAAGATTACTTGTTTCATAATGTATCAAAAACCCAGCAAGTTGTAAATTCTATAAAAGAACTTATAGAGGGCGAAAAGATTTCTGAAGTAGATGCTAATATTTTGTTGTTTGCTGCCTGGTTTCATAATATTGGATTTGTAAATAGAAAGGAAAATTATTTAGAGGCTAGCGTAAATTTTGCAATTACATTTTTAGAGGAATACAACATCGATGATGCAATTATTGAGGATGTTGTTCGGTTAATTCGGGTTACAGAAACCAAAGCTTCCGCTAAAGATGTATTAGAGAAAATAATGAAAGATGCTGTTTCATTTTACTATGCTGAAAATAGCTTTATTGATAAAAATGAGTTATTGAAACAAGAAGTAAAGCTGCTTTACAACACTAATTCTTCTGAATTGGAGTGGGTCCAAAAGAACATCAACATCCTTGTTAAAGAGCATCGTTTTTACACTAATTATGCGCAAGAAAATTGGCAAAATGGAAAAGATAAAAACTTAGCAAAACTGGTAAAAACTGAAAAGAAACTTTTAAACGAAAAAACCACTGAAAATAATTTTGAATCTTCTTTTCAAACTCATAACACATTAACAGTAAAAGCAACAATTATTCTAGCTGTAGGGGGGTTAATTCTGTTTGTGTCGTTAGTTGGTTATTATATAATGAATACTACAACTAAAAACCAAGAAGTATTAATTCCAATACTTATTTTTCTCTTGTTTAATGTGATTTCTGCTGTTTTAGCTCTAGTTGTTGCACTTCCTTTGAAAGTAAAACAAGAGTTGAATCAAGATGTATTGAGTCAGAAAATTAATTCTAAAAGTAGAATACTAAAATATACTTATATAGTTTTCTTGGCAGGAATTATAGTTTCAGTAATTCTTTTTATAATTAAAGCAATAAATGCCTAGTTTGAATTTTACTTTTGTCTAAAATAAATGATAATTGGAACCCCAGAAAAATCGTAAATTTCTCGCATCTGATTTTCTAAAAACCTTCTGTAAGAGTCTTTTACATATTGAGGTAAATTAGCGAAAAAAGCAAATTGCGGAGTTGGTGTTGGCAATTGCATGCAGTATTTAATTTTTACAAATTTTCCTTTTATTGCTGGAGGTGGATTATTTTTAATAATCTCTAGCATGGTTTCATTTAATTTGCTAGTTGTAATTCTGTTTTTTCTGCTCTGAAAAACCGTTACAGCAGTTTCAATTGCTTTAAAAATACGTTGTTTGGTAAGTACAGAAACAAAAATAATTGGCACATCTGTAAACGGTGCAATTTCTTTTCTAATGGCAGCTTCGTAATCTCTAACAGTATTGGTTTCTTTATCAACTAGATCCCATTTATTGACTAAGATTACAATTCCTTTTTTATTTTTTTCAGCCAACCAAAAGATGTTTTGATCTTGACCTTCAAAACCACGAGTAGCATCAATCATTAAAATAATTACGTCAGAATATTCAATAGTTCTAACAGCACGCATTACCGAATAAAACTCTAAATCTTCTTTTACTTTTGATTTTTTTCTAATTCCGGCTGTATCAACCAAATTAAAATCAAATCCAAAACGATTGTATTTTGTATCTATAGAGTCTCTTGTGGTTCCAGCAATATCGGTTACAATATTTCTATCTTCTCCAATTAAGGTATTTATAAAAGATGATTTTCCTGCATTTGGTCTTCCAACAACAGCAAATCTTGGTAGCTCTTCTTTTTCTAAATCTACTTCTTCTGGTTCTGGCATTATTTCGGCAATTGCATCTAATAATTCTCCAGTTCCACTTCCGTTGATAGATGAAATGGTATGATACTCTCCTAAACCTAAATTATAAAACTCAACCGCATCTGCATCACGCATAGCATTGTCCACTTTATTAACAGCAATAAAAATAGGTTTTTTTACTTTTCTTAGCAATTTAGCAACTTCAGAATCCATTGGAGTAATTCCTTGTTCTACATCAACAACAAAAACAATAATATCTGCTTCATCTAATGCAAGTTGAACTTGTTTACGGATTTCACCTTCGAAAATATCATCTGAACCAACTACATATCCACCTGTATCAATAACAGAAAATTCTTTTCCGTTCCAGTCAGATTTTCCATAGTGTCTATCTCTAGTTACTCCACTAACAGAATCTACAATTGCTTCTCTACGTTGAACCAATCGATTAAATAAAGTCGATTTTCCTACATTTGGTCTTCCTACAATGGCAACTATACTATTATTCATCTAAAAAAAATATTTTTGCAAAGATACTAATTAGGGAATGATATTTGTTTAAATTTAGAGAGTTATAAATTTTAATACTATGAAAAACAATTTTACATCCATCATTTTTTCAATTGCTATTGTAATTGCGGCATTTTTATAAGGAAACTCTATTGTAAATAGAAACAATACTGACGGAATTATTTCCGTTACTGGATTAGGAAACGCAGATTTTACTTCAGATTTAATAGTCTGGGAAGGTTCTTTTTCTAGCGAAAGTACAAACCTTAAATTGGCATATAACAATTTAGAAAGTGCAAAGAAAATAATTTCCGATTATTTATTTTCTAAAGGAGTGAAACCAAATGAATTGGTTTTTAAAGCCGTTACCAGCAGAAAAAACACCAAAGCAAATTATAATAAAGAAGGAAAATATATAGGCGAACAGTTTTTGGGTTATATTTTAACTCAATCTTTACAAGTAGATTCTAACGATGTTGAAAAAATTGAAAAAATTTCTAGAGAAATTACAGAATTACTAAATAAAGGGATTGAGTTTTATTCGCAACCACCTAGATATTACTATACGAAGTTGGCAGATTTAAAATTAGAAATGATTTCTAAAGCCACTTCTGATGCCAAATTAAGAGCTGATAATATTGCTGCAAATTCTGGTGGAAAATTAGGAAATCTAATTTCTGCAAACATGGGTATATTTCAAATTACTGGTCAGAATTCAAAAGAAGATTATTCTTGGGGCGGTACTTTTAACACCACGTCAAAATTAAAAACTGCTTCAATTACAATGAAGTTGACGTACAAGGCAGATTAAATGTTACTCGTTGTAATTACAATTCTAAACTGAATCAAAATGTCAGTTCGAGTGATTCAGAGGAACGAAGAATTGTATCGAGAACTTTTTAAAGTTAAAAATCGTATTCTCGATATAAATGTTACTCATTTTCAATCGTAAAATTCACTCGAATTGACAGAATTTTATTAAAATACACAACGAGTTAAACAGTAGATATATTTATGAAAGAAAGAACAAGCAGCGTGGTTTTTTTAAGACCAAGATTCACCATTGATTTAGATGAAAATTACGAAACAGTAATTGAAAAATTTAAAAAGGTTTTAAAAGCCAAAGACTGCGCTAATCCGAGTCGATTTTCTGACGGACATATTATTGTTGATGTTCCGAAAAAAGAAGAACATTTTTGGTCTCCGCAATTAAATATGGAAATTGTTGAAACAGATAACAACAAAAGCATATTGAAAGGTCTTTTTGGTCCAAAACCACAAGTATGGACCTTGTTTATGTTTATCCATTTTATTGTAGGAATACCCTTTCTAATTTTTGCGGTAATGCTCTATGTAAATTGGAGTTTAGAAAGAGATTTTATACTAGCTCTTATGATGGTAATTTTTTTGCCCATACTTTGGGCCGTCTTATATTTTTTAGGAAGAATAGGTAAAAGTACAGGGCACAATCAAATGGATGATTTACACGATTTGATGACCTCAATTTTAGAAGGGAAAGACTAATCTTTATATCCGAAACGCTTTAATTGATTTTTATCGTTTCGCCAATTTTTATTCACTTTTACATACAATTCTAAAAACACTTTTTTCTCAAAAAACAGTTCTAAATCTTTTCTTGCTTCTGTTCCAATACGCTTTATTGCGGCTCCTTTATGTCCAATGATAATTCCTTTTTGCGTATCTCTTTCAACCATAATTACAGAACGAATTCGTATAATTTTTTCTTCTTCAAAAAACTCTTCGGTCTCTACTTCTACAGAATACGGAATTTCTTTTTTGTAGTGCATTAGAATTTTTTCTCTAATTTTTTCATTTACAAAAAAGCGCTCAGGTTTATCGGTCAATTGATCTTTTGGATAAAAAGGAGGTGATTCTGGCAGCATTTCAATAATCTTGTAAAAAACATTTTCTACATTAAATTTTTCTAGAGCAGAAATGATAAATACAGAGGCGTTTGGCACTTTTTCTTTCCAATACGAAAGTTTTTCTTCTACATCATCTTGGTTAGAAGTATCTACTTTATTGATTAAAAGAATCACAGGGATTTTACTATTAATGATTTTTTTGAAGAAAGCTTCGCTCTTTAATTCTTTTTCTCCAATTTCTACCATGTAAATTAACACATCGGCATCTTCAAAAGCCGATTTTACAAAATCCATCATAGATTCTTGTAATTGATACGCAGGCTCAATAATTCCAGGAGTATCAGAAAAAATAATTTGATAATCATCGTCATTTACAATCCCTAAAATTCGATGTCTTGTTGTTTGCGCTTTAGAAGTAATGATTGATAATTTTTCACCAACCAAAGCATTCATTAACGTTGATTTACCAACATTGGGATTTCCAATAATATTTACAAAACCTGCTTTATGTGTCATGGGGCAAAGATAGTTGGTTTTTTGATTTTTTACACCTTTAAAAGATAGGATATTGTCCATGAGTATTTTAAGATTTTTTTAAATAAAAGTTCATTTTTTTTGAAAGAAATAGAAAATGGTTGTATCTTTGCAGTCCAAATCGCGGGATAGAGCAGTAGGTAGCTCGTCGGGCTCATAACACTCCTTACCACCTAAATTCACACATTTTTATCGGTTCATTTTCAAGTAGTTACAAATATATAATCATTTTTGTGTTATACGTGCTACACTCTTGTGTTAGATAAAATACGACTATCCAAATATTTTAATCTTCATTAGTTTTTCTTCTTCTACGTTTAATAGAAGTGGATTGATGTAGTGGTTTTCTAAAACTTTCATTGAGGTATGAGATGACAATAATCTGGTGTCACTTCCCATGGTATGAAATACCCAGGTAAGGTATGTTTTTCTCAGATGTTTTAGAGTAAATGGAGTTTCGATACCTACTGCTTTTCTAAAATAGGTGAACGATCGAGAAACTTTCTCCATGATGGTATTAATTGTATAGGTATTCTCTGGATCGATGAGTTTTACATTTTTACCCTTTATTTGATCATATCCTCGTTAATTGGGGAGAACTTCTTAGGAGTATTCTTATTCCCCAATCGTTCAACCTTTAGGTTTCTAAATTGAAAAAATAGCACTCCGTTATTACCTTGGATGATGTCATCCCATTTCAGACTCAGTACTTCTTCTCTACGTCCACCAACAAGTAGAAAGAGTTTAAATGCGTTATTCATCCAAGTTGCATACACGTAATCTCTTCTTCCATTGGTTCTTGTTTGTTGAAATGAAGACTTTGATTCTACCGCTGCTATAATTTTCTCAAACTCATCTTTGGTTAAAATCAAATTATCACCTGTAAGCACTTGTTTTCTGACACAATTTTTAAATGGATTCTTGATATCTAACTCTTCGATTTCGATCAAGAACTTATAGAAAGAAGTTATGCTCGTTAAAACCTTGTTGAAGGTTTTGGGGTGAGGGTATTTAATCTCCAATTGTCTGTAGAAAATAGAAACGTCATTATTTCTGACATCCCCGGGTTTCATCTTCCTGAGATTGTGGTTATTTTTCAAAGATTTAGCAAAAAGCGTACAATACTTAATTAACTCCTTACGATGTTTATCTGATACCTCTTTTTTTAAATGTGCATATTGTGTATCTCCCTTTAGATATTGGTCAAAATAAACAAGTGCTTCAGCAATATTCATTTTAAATCGATCAGGAACAGTTTCTTCCATACCATTTTCTGAATTGTTGTTCAATAAGGGGTGTGAACTTAAATACCCACCGTTGAATAGTGGCATGATCCACTTTTACACCTCTTATATATAGAAGTTCTTCTGCATCTCTATAGCTTAAACTGAATCTTAATTTGAAGTAAACAGCTTGAAGAATAATTGATTTGGGGAAGCAGTGACCTTTGGTATTCATAAATGGAGTGATTTAAAAAACTTAAAGGGAGAGAGTTATTTTAGATGCGACAGAACCGTGACTGGTATCCTTGTGTAGAATTTTCATTCCCAGTATTGTTAAATCTTAATGTTTGATAGCCATTTGCAGAGTTCATATTCCCTGTAGTATTTGCAAATAATGAAGCTCCTCCAATAGCAATGTTATAATTACCTGAACTGTTAGTATATAAAGCAGCATAACCAGAAGCAGTATTAAAATCCCCATCAGTATTATTGCGCATTGAAGTCTCTCCTGATGCTGTATTATAACTTCCAGCAGCAGTAAAGTATAAAGCATAAGCACCCGAAGCAGTGTTCATTTGACCTGTAGTAATTTTAGATAATGCTAGATAGCCATATGCTGAATATAAGTATTCCTTAAAAAAACTACAACTTTTTTAGGGTTGTAGTTTTGGGTGTGGCTTGCTTTATGGGTACGAGCGTGACGCTCGCACTAGCCATTGTGCACATTTTTGCTCGCGCTAGCTGGCGAATCACTTTTAGCTGGACTACTGAATATGCTTTTTCTGTTGATTTAAACACGGAAAAAGAAGGTGAGTGGGTGAATGCAGGTTTTACAGCCAAGGCTGATAACCCTCAAAATGGTGTTATTTAAAAAATCCATAATGAATGGTACTACTTTGAAAATGAAAAACTTGAACAGTGGTATCAAACAATAAGAAAAGTATTAGAATAATTTTATAAAAAAATATGTTATCTATTACTCAAAATTATAATAAGTGGCTCTGATAAAAACTTTACCCCCTCCATCAACAGCTGTTTTAATTGTGTAACTTTTATTTACACTATATCTCTGAAAAAGTTCATATGTAATTGTACCGTAATACCATAACCCCACATTATTTGGGGCACTCTGGCCTGATCCACCAACACTGGAACCGACAACTTGAGCCCAAGAGGTAGTGGCTATTTCAGAACTGTCATGTCCCACTTTTGGTGTAGTTGGAAAACTATTAAAAGATGCAGATCCGTCCTTTTTTAAAGTCACTTCCATATCAAAATTTATACTAGATCCTGTGTTACTTTTCCATTCTAAATATCCATTATCGACTCTAAACTTTAGATCTCCAATTGCAAGTTCAGTTGCTGGAGTATCCCAACTATCTATTACCACTTGATTATGCGTAACACGCGATCCTCCTTCTACATAAGTTTTTATATCTGACATGAGAGCTTGCTTCATTATGTCACCATCAGAAATAACAATTCCATCGGTTCCTACTAGTGTAACAGTAGCTTGTGTCGTTGCTGAACCGTCCATGATGTTAAGCTCTGCAGTTGTCGCAGTGACACCGTCTATAATGTTTAACTCAGTTGCAGTTGCCGTAACTCCATCAAGAATGTTTAGTTCTGATGCTGTAGCAGTTACAGATAGATCCGATAATGAACTGACTGTTCCCGTGGGGGCATTAGTCCAACTTAACGCTCCACTTCCATTCGTCGATAAAACTTGACCACTCGTTCCATCCGTGTTTGGAATTGTAATAGCTCCAGCCGTTAGCGTTCCACTTGTTTTTACATTGGTAACAGCAGCATTTCCTATTTGTACTTTGTTGCTTGCACTCACTATTGCGCCGTATCCTATGGCAGTTGCATTGCTTAGACTATTAGTTGCTACATCTGAATCGGTTCCTATAATTGTATTTTGGCTACCTGTTGAAATTGTTTGACCTGCGCGTTTACCAATTCCAACATTGTTATTTCCAGTCGTATTGATTAATGATTGATTGCCCACAGAAGTATTTTCCGTTCCAGTAGTAAGTGCCATCATCGATTCAGCACCTACAGAGGTATTTCCTGAACCAGTAGTCATACCCTTTAAATTTGCATAACCTACACTGGTATTATTATCAAAACTGGTCCCTACATAATTCTGCATAGCAGAGTTTCCTATAGCGGTATTTCTTACACCAGTACTAGCTCCATTCATTGCTCCTGTACCAACAGCAAGATTTTCACCCCCAGTTGCATTTCCTTTACCTATAGTTTGACCATTAAAGGATGCATTAGAACTAAATGTTTTAGCTCCAGCTACCGTTTGGGCTGTCGTTAAATCTACAAAGTTTTGAGTAGATGAACCTGTTCCACCATTCGCAACTGGTAAAACACCAGAATAAGCTGTTGCGGTTGTTGATGGTGTAGCCCAAGAAAGCGTTCCACTTCCATTAGTAGCTAATACTTGGTTAGCACTTCCAACTGTAGTTGGATAGCTATTTGATCCAGCAACTAGTGTTGAGATTGTAACTGTTCCTGTAAAAGACGGAGAAGCTAAAGCTGCAAACGAAGTTAAATCCTGGTCGCCTGTATTTACGCCTGTAGTATTGCTAATTGTTGTTGCCTGAGCAGTTGTAATACCCACTTTCGCTGTATTTAATGCAATCGCTGTTACGTTTGTTGCAATATCTGTATCGTTTGAAGAGATATTCGTGGCGTTTGTTGCAATTCCAGAAATATCCTGGTCGCCTGTATTTACGCCTGTAGTATTGCTAATTGTTGTTGCCTGAGCAGTTGTAATACCCACTTTCGCTGTATTTAAAGCAATCACTGAATTCTGAGTGGTTTGATTTGTTTCTATTGCTCTAATTGCAGTTGTATTTCCATTAATTATTTGTGCCGTTTCATTAGATACCGGTTGCGGCATATATGATAGGTTTTGTTCACTTAAGGGAGAAAAATTACTTCCTCCTGAAAAGTCAATCCCAACTTTTAATTTTTTTGTAGTTCCATCCCAAACAATGTCATTAAAACTACTGTAGGTTGTTGTCCCATTCCCTATCGACAAGTTAATCATACCATACCTATCTGTACTTGTAGTGTGGTATTCTTGAAACACTTCACTTCCTGATGCATCTACAATGGTAAACTGTATGGTAATGGTGCTGTTTGCTAATATATTCCTTTGGGCATCTACTCCTGGAATTTCTTGGGGAGTTGGACTTAAAATTACCGCTTGGTAACTAATTCCTTTTGTTTGTGAAAAACCTTGAAATAAGGCTGTCATAAACATAACTATAAGTAGTAGTTTTTTCATAATTGCTTCTTTTATCTGTTCGCTTCTATTAATTTTTTTATATTTATTTTTTTGAAATGTTAATTAACAATCCAAAACTTATGTTATCACTTACAATTCTTAATCTTTCTTGATCTGCAGTGTTTGCTGTTCCTTCTTTAAGGGTTAAACTTCTTCCGTGCATATATTGAGCATAAAAAGAAAGATTTTCTGATATAGGCTGTAAAAAGCCAAAACCGGCTCTAAAATCAAATAACGTTTTATCAAAATCATCCCTATTTTTTAAATCTATCACCCTATTGTTAAATGTTTGAGTCCCTTGCAATAAAAACGCTACAGAAGCTGTTCCTTTTATATAAAATTTAGTGTCATTTACTTTAAAAAGTTCATAATCTAATCCGGTGTTAAATTCTAAATAGTTTACATCCCATTCCATATAATTTCCTACTGTATCATCACTCCCAATAGCCCCATAACCAGCATAGCTTGTGCCGAATGATAGGTGAAGGTTTTTAATGAGTAGTTGGTTTCTGTAACCTACGGCCATAAAACTATGCGCTGTTGATTGTAAATTATCTAGGCTATTGCCTTGTGAGTTCTTATAGTCAAATGAGGACATTGTTTTTCCGCCTTCTAAATATAGTTGTTGTGCTGTGGCAATGGTTGCTGTGAATAGCAGTAGCGTTAATGTAATTTTTTTCATAATGGTTTGTAAGCTTATGGTTGGTGGTTATTTTTTAATTATTTTTTTTATGAATTGCTTGTTGTTGGCCGTTACCTTTAAAATATAATCAGCAACAGAAAGGTTGTTAAACTGTACGTTTACCTTTTGATTGGCCGTATAGCTTTTGGAAAACACCAGTCGCCCTAATACATCAAAAACAGCAACTTCTACTTTGTCGGTTATTTGTTCTGAAAAGGATATGGTGACACTTTCAACAAAAGGATTTGGATAAATAATGGCATCTAAACTTAAAGGAATGGCTAAATCTATAATTTTCGCCAATACATTGGGCTGTATAAAACCTTGACGCAATGTGTAATCGCTGTCGTAAAATGTACCTATGACACTGGCTTGTCCTATACTTTGTTGTACTATATAGGCTTTGTTATTTATGGTAACATTTTCTGAGGATCCTGCAACACCTGTGGTTACTCTTACCAAATAAGCACTTGTGGTGTTTTGTGCTTCAGTAAATTGAATGAAAAATAAAGTGATAGCAAAAAGTAATTTTTGTTTCATAGAAATTCATTTATTTAAAAGCTAAGATACAATTAACCTAATTTACTTGTGGAAAAAGAAAGAAGCTCTGTTATGAAGTAAATATATAAAATGACATATATAAATTCCAAATTATTTCCAATAA